>Ga0180221_1000062_pt1 | contig 196274 bp, 191 predicted proteins | sample eDN5th37CKraftMG_FD_151339 | JGI IMG/M metagenome (GOLD analysis project Ga0180221, IMG submission 151339) | Enriched Miracle-Growth compost microbial communities from Emeryville, California, USA - eDNA 5th pass 37_C Kraft MG (version 2) (version 2) ... | reverse complement strand
CAGCGGCCGACGCGCCGGTAGTTGTTGCAGCCACGCGCTCTTGGTCTTCGCATGGAAGATCACCGCACGCGCCCCGTGCATGAGCAGTGTGCGCAGGTACGGATCACCGCGCTTGCTCAAGTGCCCCATGGCGACCTTGCCACCGGGGCACCGGTGGCAAGGCACCAGCCCCAGGCAGGCCGCAAACTCCCGAGCGTTGCGGTAGCCCTGGGCATCCTCGCCCAGCACCGCCGCCAAGGCCGTGGCCCCTAGCAAGCCGACACCGGGGATCTGACGCACTCGGCGCGCGCTATCGAGCTGGCGCTCAAGGCCTTGCAGCTCACCTTCGAGCGCTGCGATGCGCTCGTCGATCTGACGCAGCATCTGCAACTGCCCATCAAGCAAACCGCGCATCAGCGACGGCACCTTCGCATCAATCTCGGCCCGACTGGCCCCTAATGCCTTGACCCCGGCCTGGCGACCGCCAGGCAGCAGCACGCCAAACTCGTAGAGCAGCCCGCGCAGGCCGTTGACCGTCTGCGTTCTGACCTTGATCCACTGCGCACGCACCCGGTGCAAGGACAGCACCGCCTGCTGCTGCTCACTCTTTAACGGCACCCATCGCATGTCCGGCTGCTGCGCCGCACTCCAGATCGCCTGGGCATCAGCGGCATCGTTCTTGTTGCCGGCGCACGTACCGCGCATGGATCAGCCGCACCTCGTGGCCCAGCGCCGACAGCGTGCGCCCCCCAGTAATGGCCGCTGCCGCAGGCTTCGAGCACGATCCGGCACTGTGGCTGACGGGCAAAAAACGGCGCCAGCTGCGAACGCTTCAGCGCCCGACGCCCAACCTCGCCTGTCTGCTCATCGACCCAGTGCACTTGCATCACGTTTTTCGCTATATCCAAGCCAAATGTCGTAATATTCATTTGGGGCCTCCGTCTTTAAGTGGTTGATTTGAAACTCCACTTTGGCACATTGATGCCGTTGATTGCGAGGCCCCCCTTCATTTCTGTATTCCTTGCGGACCCGCCATCACTTATTTCAGGTGGGAGGCGTCCATACCATCTCCTTGGCGTACATCAACCAAGCGGAAGCACGGAGCCTTGGGCCATTGGCCGAAGCTGTCGCTAACATGGTGGTGTACTACCAGGCCCGAAACGGGCCGGGCGACCAGGGCAGATTTTCAGGAAGCTATGAGGGCCCTACGTCAGGCATGTAGCTAATAATGTTTTGAGTAATGCGCAAATGAAGAAAGGCGGCCACTGGTCGCCTTTTTACTTCTCATCATTGGGCCATTCTCGGCCTACTGCTGGAGCATCGACCCATTCCCGTTCCTCGGGCGGCAGAGGGTAAGCCCCGGAGGCTTCCGCGTCAGCCAGTAGCTCGGCCAGCGTGTAGCGCACCCGGTCAGTGGAAAAGGCGCGGGCCGGGTCGACCTTCTCATGCAGCCAGTTCTCTAGGTTCTTTGGGTCTGTCATCGGTCGACCTCATCAAACATGGATGTTAGGTGTTCCAGGTCAGTGATCGTATGCGCCTGGAAGCGGCCGGCACGGCAATCTGCAATCACTTCCTCAGATTCTTCCCTGCTCATGCTCAACCTCGTTCGTACCAGCCCTTCGAGCGATTCACCACGCGCACGACCAGGAGCATCACCGGCACTTCGACCAGGACGCCGACCACGGTTGCCAATGCAGCACCGGAGTGCAGACCGAACAAGCTGATGGCGGCCGCCACGGCCAGCTCGAAGAAGTTGCTGGCACCGATCAGGGCCGAAGGACAGGCGACAGAGTGCTTTTCCCCTGCCCGCTTGTTCAGCCAATAGGCTAACCCAGAATTGAAGAACACTTGAATCAAGATTGGCACGGCCAGCATGGCGATCACCAGCGGCTGCCTGATGATGGCCTCGCCTTGGAAGGCGAACAGGAGAACCAGCGTCAGCAGCAGCGCGACCATTGACCACGGCCCGATCTTCTGCATGGCCCGGTCAAAGGCAGCTTGTCCTTGCTTGAGCAGCTGTCGCCGCCAGAGCTGCGCCAGGATGACCGGAATGATGATGTAGAGCACCACCGAAATCAGCAGCGTGTCCCAGGGTACCGAGATCGAGGACATGCCCAGCAGCAGCCCGACGATGGGCGCGAAGGCCACGATCATGATGGCGTCGTTCAAGGCCACTTGCGAGAGCGTGAAAAGCGGGTCGCCATTGGTAAGACGGCTCCACACGAACACCATTGCCGTGCAGGGCGCGGCGGCCAGCAAGATTAGGCCCGCGATGTAGCTGTCCAGTTGATCGGTCGGTAGGAACGGGGCGAACACCTGGCGGACGAACAGCCACCCGAGCAGGGCCATCGAGAACGGCTTGACGGCCCAATTCACGAACAGCGTGACGCCGATGCCGCGCCAGTGCTCTTTGACCTGGTGCAGCGCCCCAAAGTCGATCTTGACCAGCATCGGGACGATCATTACCCATATCAGCAGGCCGACCGGCAAATTGACCTGGGCCACTTCCATGCGGCCGATGGCCTGGAACACGTCAGGAAGGCCCTGGCCGAGCGCGACGCCGGCGACGATGCACAGGGCCACCCACAGCGTCAGGTAACGCTCGAAGCCGCTTATTGAGGCCTGGCGTGGCTTCGTGGCGACGGTCTGCGCGCCGGCGCTCATGCTTCTTGCTCGGTTTTGCCGATGTTCGACAGCTCGCGCTTGATGGCTGTCTGGTCGAGCATCGTCAGCGGCAGATTCACGAACAGGCGGACGCGGTTCATCATGTGCCGGAAGGTCTGCTCGAAGGCCCGGCGCTTCTCGTCGTCGGTGCCTTCGACGGCGGCCGGGTCTTCAAACCCCCAGTGCGCCGAGATCGGCTGACCAGGCCACACCGGGCAGACCTCGCCGGCGGCGTTGTCGCAGACGGTGATGATGAAGTCCATCTTCGGTGCGTCGGGTGTGGCGTATTCGTCCCAGCTCTTGCTGCGCAGGTTCTCGGTCGGGTACTTCACCGACTCCACCTTTTCGATGGCGAAGGGATTGACCTTACCGGTCGGGTGACTGCCGGCGCTGTAGGCGCGGAAGCGGCCTTGTCCCGTCGTGTTGATGAGGGCTTCGGCCATGATGCTGCGGGCCGAATTGCCGGTGCAGAGGATGAGGACGTTATAGGTTCTTTCGGTCATGATGTTTGGCTTTCTAGTGGTGGCTGGGGAGCAATGGCGATAGATGAAAGATCGGTGGCCCGGTCAATGACTCGGCCCGCCGCCTTCCGTTCGGAATAGCGGTCTGTCAGGGCTTCACGGTGCGGCCGCAGCAGCACCGTGAAGCGCACCAGTTCTTCCATCACATCGGCTATTCGGTCGTAGTACGGCGAGGGCTTCATGCGGCCCGCCGCGTCGAACTCTTGGAACGCTTTGGCGACACTCGACTGATTCGGGATGGTGAACATCCGCATCCAGCGGCCGAGCAGGCGCAGGGTGTTCACGGCGTTGAAGCTCTGCGAGCCGCCGGATACCTGCATCACGGCCAGCGTGCGGCCTTGCGTCGGCCGGAGGCCGGCCATTTCAAGGGGCAGATGGTCAATCTGCGCCTTCATGACGCTGGTAATCTGGCCGTGGCGTTCCGGGCTGCACCAGACATGCCCCTCTGACCACTCGGACAGGGCGCGCAACTCCTTGACCGCCGGGTGATCGTCGCCTTGCACCTGGTCGGGTAGCGGTAGGTCGGACGGGTCGAAGATGCGCGTTTCCGCACCGAAGAATTGCAACAGCCGGGCCGCTTCTTCGACGGCCAGGCGCGAGAACGAGCGAGCGCGCAGCGAGCCATACAACAGCAGGATACGAACCGGCGGCGCATCGGGTGCCAGCCCGAGCGCGGGCCGCTCGATGGCAAAGGGCTTTTTCAAGGCGGGCAGGAAATCCGGGTCGGGAAGGTTGCGCAGTCTCATGCCGACACCTTCCCGGCATCCGTGGTGCAAGACAGGTCGCACTCGTGCCCGCCGCAGCAGTTTTCCGAGAGAAAAGCCACCAGAGCGGCGGCGGTTGAGAAATTGGCCTCGTAGATCACGAAGCGGCCTTCCTGCCGCGACGTGACCATGCCGGCGTGGGCCAGCTCTTTCAGGTGAAAGGACAGCGAGGACGGCGGGATGCCGGCCGCCTCGCTGATCTTCCCTGCAGCCATGCCGGCGGGGCCGGCCTGGACAAGCAGCCGGAACACCGCGAGGCGCGATTCTTGGGCGAGGGCCGCTAGGGCGGCTACAGCATTTGATGTTTCCATAATTCAATAATAGTCGAAACGTAAGGCGTAATCAACGACATTTGAGTTGCAGAAATGAGTAAGGCGCGTGTAGATCGTGTTTTCATGAGCCTATCGGAATAACATAGGCGCGTTGGGTATGGGCCGTGGGCCGTCAGGCTGAAGCGCAGTAGCGCAGCGCATTTGTAGAGGGCGCATTGACAGAGGCCGCATTGACAGAGGCCGCATTGACAGAGGCCGCATTGACAGAGGCCGATGCCCTGGCCACTGTTGGCCAGTATGAACGCTAGGAGGAAGGAGCATGACGAAGCCGCACCAGGACACCGAGCCGTTTTTCATCACTGAGGAAGTCGCGGCCGAAATGATCGACGGCGGCTACGAGTTCGAGCCTCCGCACATTCCTTGCACCATACGCCTACACGACGTGTTGAAGGGTATGAGCGACGCCGAGCTGGAATCGCAGCCAGGCGAGATTGCCGACCAGGAGCGTGAGAGCCGGCAGAGCAAGCCTTTTTCAGTCGGCTAAACTAGCTATGGTATTTTTCATGGCATTGGAGTAATTTGTGTTTTTCAAGCGTATGAAATATAAGAGAATTTATAGCCAGTTTACAATCGAGTGGGTTGTGCACCCGGCAGGGCGCACCCACTACACGGCGACGCTCTCGTGATCAAGGCGACGCGGTGTAAATCCGGCGGTTGTGCAGTGAAGGAGTGGGAACCTTTACCTGGGGATACCTCGCCTCAATCTCTAAAGGATACCGGTGCGCTAGCTGCCTCCCTCTGGGTGTCCGTGGCGCTTCAGCAATGGTTGTCGCAAATAGAGTCCCTTGCCGGGCTGGGACCTCAGGCGGACGGGAGAAAGAGGCTTGTTTTCATCATTTTTGTTATGAAATTATGAATTGCAATCGTTTTTAATCCCTTTATTCTGAATTTATGTAACAATGTGGCGTCATCGTTTTTTGGAATCCGTCACTAAAAATAAGCGTTTTTAGTGACTCGTAATGGATTTTCATAGCATGCAGATCGGTTTCAAAGCCCTGGATGCCAGCTTTGGCATCATGCCGGCGCAACCGCTGCGTGTGGCGTCGGTCATCGGTACCGCCCGAGCGACGCGAGAGTCACCCCAAGGCATCGAGAATCAGTATCCGGCCGTTTACCGGCCGGCCGATACCTTTGCGGGGCATTTCGAGTTTGGGTTGAAGTACGAGGAAATCCATCTCGAATTCTTCACTCGATTGTTCGCTGCCTGCGGGCCGCAGCCTGGCTTACGCTCAAGGAGTCGCGTGCGAGCTTCCTGATCAAGCGCGAGGCCGACCAGACAGATAGGGTCAGGCGGTTTGCCCACGTTATGGCCGAGTACTGTGGCAAGCTCGACGAGCCGCTCGGCGACGATGGGCTGGTCGCGCTGCAGAAGGGCATCCTTGGGACGGCGGCGCTGCGGCTGGGCGTGCGCCGATCGCCAGTTTTCGTCGGCCAGGCCACCATGCGCGAGGATGTCGTCCACTACATTGGTCCGCATTTCTCGGCGCTTGGCGACATGCTGGCGCGGCTGCAAGCGTTCGAGCAGGCGACCCACGGGCGCGAGTCGCTAGCGCGTGCGGCCGCCATTGCGTTCGGCTTTGTCTATCTTCATCCGATGAGCGACGGCAACGGGCGCATCCATCGCTTTCTGATCAACGATACGCTTTTGCGTGACCAGGCCATTCCGGCCGGCGTAACCTTGCCTGTGTCCGCGACCATCACCAGCGTGCGCGAGTTTGGTCACGGTTATGACCGTGTGCTGGAAGTGTTCTCGCGACCCGTCATGTGGCGGTACGACGCTGCCTATCGCTTCGGGGAACTGACCGAGTACGAGGACGGCGCAAAGTCGAACCTCGTGTTCGATGCCTACGACGATGCCAACGCCGCCTGGCGCTACCGGTTTGGGTCGAGCGCGAAGGCTCTGGTGTGCTCCACGCCCGAGCGGGCCATGCTGGAACTATGCGACGGTGTATCGGATGCGGCGGGGGTCTACGAGGTTGATGCGTTGATGCAGGCCATGACCACGCTGCGGCCGCAGCGGGTCGGCTTGATGCTGCGCCACTGCCGCAGCATCAAAGCCAAGCGACTGTTCCTGGCCCTGGCTGATCGCCATCGGCATGCGTGGTTGTCGCACGTGCCCTTGGAGGACGTCGATCTGGGCCGGGGCAAGCGCGCGCTGGTACCCGGCGGGCGCCTGCATCCGAGCTACCAGATCACCTTGCCGGGAGACCTCGATGAGCACCTTGCTTGACCACTGGGACCGGCGCTACACGGACCGCGTGCGGCTGCTGGTCGAGATCCTGCCGGTGCTGGCACAGGAGCCGCGCTTCGCGCTCAAGGGCGGCACAGCCATCAACCTGTTCGAGCATGACCTGCCGCGCCTGTCGATAGACATCGACTTGGCGTGGCTGCCGGTGCACGACTATGCCGAGGATGCGAAGCTGATCGCCGAAGCGCTTGCGCGGCTGGCCGATGTGCTGCGTGCCCGGCCTTTGCAATTGCAAGTGCAGACCTCGGCGGGCGAAGGTGGGGTGGTCACCCGGTTGGTAGCCAGTCGCGGCCGCGCACGCGTGCAGATCGAGACGACGCCGGTCATGCGTGGCACGGTGCATCCGGTGCGCCGCATGAGGGTGTGCCCACAGGTGGAGGAGGTGTTCGGCTTTGCCGAGGTGCAAGTGCTGGATTTCGCCGACCTCTATGCCGGCAAACTGGCGGCGGCACTGTCGCGGCAGCATCCGCGCGATCTCTTCGATGTGGGCTTGCTGTTGCAGGACGAGCGGGCTGACGAGATATTGTGGCGCTCCTTCCTCGTATACCTGACTTGCAGTCCCAAGCCCGCGTGGGAGATACTGGCACCGCGCATGCCTGCGGATTTCGAGGCGATCTTCGAGGCCCATTTCAAGGGCATGACGACCCAGGCCGTCACCGTAGAAGCCTTGCTGGAGAGCCGGGAGCGCCTGCTGGCGCAGGTAGCACAGTGGCTGAACGAGCCGTCATGTGCGTTCCTGCGATCCGTGGAGGGTGAACAGCCGGATTTCGACTTGATCGGGCTCGCGCATGCGGCGGTGAGGCTTGCCGTGGCCCAGGTGGAACAGGCGCTACCCGGAGCGGCGCCGGTCCGGGTAGATACCGCGTAGTAGGGCACCTTAGCATTGACTTCTTGTTTCACGGGGCGCGATGGTCAATCCGTCAATTCTTGCTGTGTCCATTTCGTTCGAACATCTTGCGCCTTCCCACCAAGAGGGACAGGATGGCCGGAGAGCGTCAATAAATTCCTGAGCCGTCGCTGCCACCGCTACTTCAATGCCTCCTGAGGCATTTGTCCAATCAATAGCCAACTCAACTCTCTTCAATTTGATCAGCGAAACTGCGCTTCCAGTCCTCTCTGCGCAGTGATGGAGTTCCATCCGCCAGGCTTTCGTCCCGAGGGTTTCCCGATTTGCTCTTGACGCTCTATGGCTTTCCCCATACATTATTGGGAATGATCGTTCCAGATAGGTAATGCCATGCGTACTAAAGAGTTCGAGCCTGACGAAATCGCCGATGCCGCAATGCGCGTGTTCTGGCAGCGCGGCTATGCCGCGACTTCGATTCAGGATTTGGTGGAGGGCACCGGGCTGTCGCGCAGCAGCCTCTACAGCACCTTCGAAAACAAGCAGGGGCTATACCAGCAGGCGCTGCGGCGCTACGAGGCCGTGACCACGGCCAACGTGGAATTGCTGTCCGGCTCAGGTTCGCCCAGGGAACTGGTCCGGCAGTTTCTGATGGGTGTTGCCGAAGATGAGCTGGGCGATCCGCAGAAACGCGGCTGCCTCGTCGCCAACGCCACGCTGGAGCTGGCCGGCCATGACGAAGCTGTGGCCGAACTTGTGGCGCACAACTTCCAGCGTCTGCAAAAGGCTCTGGAGAAACTGATTCAACGCGGACAGCAATCCGGCGATGTTTCGACCGCCAGAAGCTCTCGCGCCCTGGCGTGTTTCTTCGTCAACACTGCACAAGGGATGCGGGTGCTTGGCAAAGGCAGCCCCTCGTCGCGGCGTCGGCAACGCCTGATGGATGTGATCGATGTAGCGCTCGACGCGTTGTAATCGCCAACCCGACGTCGCCGCCTACTGGCGCGGCGCTTCGGGTTTTTCTTTGATCAAAACTGGAACGATCGTTCCTGTTTGTTTTTATTGCTCACAGCAAGGAGTTTTCATGAGCACAGACACACCACCCACCATCGCCGTGCTTGGCACCGGCCTGATCGGTGCCCCGGTTGCACGCAACCTGCGCAAGCGCGGATTCATGGTGCGCGCCTGGAATCGTACGGAGTCCAAAGCGCAGGCCCTGGCCGTCGATGGCGTCGAAGCCGTTGATAGCCCCGCGGAAGCGGTACAGGGAGCCAGTATCATCGTGACCGTCCTCAATGACGGCCTGAGCGTGCAGGAGGCAATGCAGGCCGCTGCACCCGCCTTGCGCCAGGGGACGATCTGGCTGCAATTGAGCACGGTCGGGATCGAGGGAATCAATACCCTGGCCGCACTGTCCGAGCAGCTTGGCCTGGTGTTCTACGACGCCCCTGTGCAAGGCACCCGGCAGCCGGCGGAAATGGCGCAATTGGTCATCCTGGCATCAGGCCCCGTCGCGCAGCGTGGCGTCGTGCAACCCGTCTTCGATGCCATTGGCAAGCGCACCCTATGGGTATCGGAACAAACGGGCGTGAGCAGCCGCCTGAAGCTCGCGCTCAACAATTGGGTGTTCGCGCTGACGCACGGGCTGGCAGAAAGCCTGGCATTGGCCAAGGGGCTGGGCGTCGATCCCGCGCTGGTGGTAGATATCGTCACGGGCGGCCCGATGGACAGCGGCTATTTCCAGGCCAAGGCGGCCGCCATCTTGGCAGACAACTACGCCACTAGCTTCTCCATCACGAATGCAGCCAAGGATGCTCGCCTGGTCGTGGATGCCGCAGGGCTGGCCGGCGTGCAACTGGATGTGGCGCAGGCCGGACTGTGGCGTTTTGAGCGTGCCCTGGCCGCCGGACACGGTGCCAAGGATATGGCCGCGTCCTATCTCGCTGGCGTGAATCCTGCAGGAGTAATCGCCGAATGAGTGCTTCTGACAAAACCGCCGCCACGTTTTCGACGCATACCGATAGCTTGCCTGTTGGGAAGCTGCTGGCCTTCACGATGGCGGGCTTTCTCGCCATCATGACCGAAACCATGCCTGCCGGCCTGCTGCCGCAGATCGGGCATGGCCTGGGTGTATCCGAAGCCCTGGCCGGGCAACTGGTGACGCTGTATGCGCTGGGTTCCGTGCTGGCGGCCATTCCGGTCATTGCCGCGACACGCGGCTGGAACCGCCGCCCGCTGTTCCTGATGGCGATTGGCGGCTTGCTGGTGTTCAACACCATCACGGCCCTGTCATCCCATTACGGGCTGACCTTGGCTGCGCGCTTTATTGCGGGCATGGCCGCTGGCGTGGTGTGGGGGCTGTTGGCTGGTTACGCCCGGCGGCTGGTGCCGCCTCGCCTGCAGGGGCGGGCGCTCGCGGTTGCGGGTGTCGGGCAACCCGTCGCGCTGGCGATTGGTGTTCCGCTCGGAACCTGGCTGGGCACGCTCTTCGACTGGCGCGGAGTGTTCTGGATCATGTCAGCCCTGTCATTGCTGTTGTTCGTGTGGGTGCGACTGGTGGTGCCAGATTTCGCTGGTCAATCCGCCGGGAGACGGCTGCCCATCTGGCGCGTTTTCACGATGCCGGGCATTCGCCCGGTGCTGCTGGCGCTGTTTGCCTGGATATTGGCACACAACACGCTCTATACCTACATCGCGCCTTATTTGGCTTACGCGGGGCTTGGCCAGCGCGTCGATGCGGTGCTGCTGTTGTTTGGCGTAGCTTCCATTGCGGGTATCTGGTTTACCGGTCTGCTGGTGGATCGCTGCCTGCGAACGCTCACCCTGTTGAGCCTTGCCGTGTTCGCTGTTGCTGCTTTGACGCTTGGGCTTGCGGGTGACTCCGTTGCTTCCGTTCTCGTCGGTGTCGTTGCTTGGGGCTTGACCTTCGGCGGAGCGCCGACGTTGCTGCAAACCGCGCTGGCGGATGCGGCGGGCGAAGCGGCGGATGTGGCGCAATCCATGCTGGTGACGGTCTTCAATCTGGCTGTTGCCGGTGGCGGCGTGGCGGGCGGTGTGTTGCTGGAGCGCCAAGGGGCTGCCTCGCTGCCATGGGCTTTGGTGGCGCTGGCCTTGCTGGCGCTAACCGTGGCGTGGTCGGCCAGTAAGCATGGGTTCCGGCCCGGCCATCGGCTCGCGTTGGCTTGACGGAATGCGTCCACCTTCCTCAACGGGCCGGAGTGCGCCGTGCCCGTTGCCGGACGCGTATCGTAGCAGCCTATCCGTTTTTTGCTGTTGCGGCGACCAATTCGTCGACCTTCGTCGTGAACCCTTCGAGCAGGTGGGTCATGTCGGCGACCACTTTTGGGGGAGCTGTCTTGACTGAGCCGGCGTTGAACGGCGGTTGGGGATCGTACTCGGACATGAGCTGAGTGCATTCGGCATAAAAACGGCTGCGCAGCTCCGCGACCATGGCAAGAGCGAAGTCCAGCCCGGCGGTGACGCCAGCGCCAGTAACGCGGTTGCGGTCTCGCACGACGCGAGCGTCGGTTGGGATGGCGCCAAACCCGGAGAGGGCATCCCTGCATGACCAGTGCGATGTCGCCTTGTAGCCGTCCAGCAACCCCGCCGCGCCGAGTACCAGCGATCCCGAGCATACGCTGGTGATGTATTTCGCCCGTGAGCCCCTGTCGGCCATGAAGGCGAGTGTATCGGGATCCGATGCCGCTGCAAGTGTGCCATCCGTGCCACCCGGTGTGAACAGCAAGGTAAGGTCGCGGGGGCAGGTTTCGAAGGTTGCGGTCGGCAGGATCGTCACCCCTGCGTCGCTGGTCACCGGATCAAGCGACTTTGCGACGAGATGGATTTTTGCCCCCATGAGCGAACCGAACATGCTTTGTGGCCCGATGAGGTCCATGATGGTCATCCCGGGGTAGATGAGCATCCCGATCTGCTCGTCTCCTGTCCAGTGCGCTGTGCTATCGGGGGTATACACGTAGGGCTTGTCAGCAGCGGACGATGTCTCCTTTGCCTCGGGGGCGGCCGCCGCGGATAGCGGCGTAAGCAGCGCCATTAGCATCAGATTGCGACGATCGATATCAATCATATTTCTACCTTTAGAGTCAAATAGACAGAACGTGGTTGGATTGGCATCACAACCGGGAAGGAAAGGTATTGGTAGGGCGCGTAGGCGCGCCGGTTCGCCAGATTCACGCCAGAGAGCGTGATCGTGTATCTGCCGAAGGTATATGCCGCCTGTGCGTCAACGATGGCGTAGCCCGGTGTGGAAACAGTGTTCGGCAGGGTGAGCTCGCGAGCGCTGAATGCCGTGATGCCAGCACCGAACGAGAGTCCCTGGGCAGGCCCGCTCAGTACCCTGTACCGGGCAGCAATACGCCCGCTATGCTTCGGTACGCGTGGCAGCTTGTCGCCGACCGGAATGGCATTGTCCCTGGTCACTTCTGCGCGGGTGTAGGCATAGTTCAAGAGCAGGGAGAAAGCCGGAGTGGGCTCCCAGACAAGATCCGTTTCAAAGCCGCGCGCCCGCTGCTGGCCGCTCTGGATCGAATAGAGCGGGTTATCCGGATCAGGCGTGGCGACGTTATTGCGAGTCTGCTCGAATACGGCAACTGTGCCCGACAAACCGATGTCTTCGAGCGCCAGCTTCAGGCCGCCCTCGACATTTCGCGAGGTCTCGGGCTTTGGCGGTTGCAGCCCGATAAGGCCGAACGGGCCTCGGAACCCGGTCGCATAGGCGGCGTATGCCGCGACGCCTGGTACGAGATCGAACGTTGCGCCGATCCTTGGCGACACGCGACGATAGGTCTCGTTGGTTGCTTGCTCTCTTTCGCGTAGATGAAGCTGGGTGTAACGCAGCGATCCTGTCAGGTGCAGCCGGCCGTAGCTTGCCTGATCCTGCAGGTAGGCCGCGATGGTCTGGTACCGGTTGGTCTGGGTGATATTGACAGGGATCGGCGCGCCATATTTGAGGTCGTAGGCCGGATTGGCCAAGTCTATCGTGCCGATGGGGACGCCGTCGAATCCCATGTCCCCCGAAAAATTGGTGTGGTCATAGCTTACGCCCGAGAGAATCTCGTGATAGCCCCCCAGCATGTCGACCTTCGCCAGCAAATTGGCATCAAACGTACTCTCTGACGTAGTGGTCAGCAAATTCAGGGGGAGGATGGGATAAGTGGTTGGCGTGGCCGGGCCGGGTGGGTAGAGTTCTGGATAGATGAAGCTGCCGTACTCGGGAATCCTGCTGTTGTAGTAGCGGCCCGTGGCTGCCAGTCGCAGGCTGTTGCTGAACTCATGCCGGAGTTTGACGGTCGCTATCTGGCTGTCGTTTTTGGTGCGCGGCTGACCGATCGGCGCGCCGGGAAAGGCATAGCGATCAAGCTTTCCGGCCAATGCCTGTGCGGCAGGCAGACCCGAGTACTCAAGCTGGCTGTTGTGGTTGAACTGCCCCTGCACCTGCAGAACCGTCTTGGGCGCGAGCTGGAACGACAGGCCGGGCTGCACTGACCACCGCTCCCCCTTGACCCTGTCGATCCAGCTTTCATTGCGTTGATACTCGCCTGCAATGCGTGCATTGATCGTGGAAGCCAATGGTCCAGTCAGGTCGAAATAGGGGTTGATGGTGCCATGGCTGCCGGTGCGTATCGCTGCATACCCGCCTGCCTCGCTATCCGGCTGTTCGGATTCGATATTGATGAGGCCGCCCAAGGGCGACCCCTGGCCGCCGCCATACAGGGTCGAAGTTGGCCCCTTGATCACATTGATTCGGTCAATGCCGACAAGGCTGGTCGGGCTGTTGGCGGCGCCCGAGCTGTACAAGGGTAATCCGTCCAGATACAGCTCGGCGGGAAAGCCTCGCACGATTGGCGCTACAAAGAGATTCTCTGCCGGCTGGCTGGGGGTCACGCCTGATACGTTCACGAGCGCGTCGGACAGGGTGCGGGCGTCCTGCGCCTCGATCAGTGCCTGGGGAAGGACCTGTACCGATTGCGGAACTTCGATCAAGGGCGTATCGGTACGTGTCGCGGATCTGGAGTCCAGTTCGGTGACCGAGGAAGAAAATTCATACCTGTCCCCGGTGACTTTGATTTCAGACAAGGTGGCCGTATCGATCGTGGGGCTTGCTTCTTGCGCATACAAGGGAGCGCCGGATACTGCGAGCGAAGCCGCCGTGGCAACGGTCAATCTGATCATGGCGCGTAGCTCGCCATCAGACATACGCTGGGCTCTTGCGTTGAACTTGCGAGGCTTGACGGTGTCAACGTGAAAGGAGCAGAGAAGTTGATGCAAGAGGAAAAGTTCATGAGAGCGCTTTGCTTGCTTTGGAAACAGCCTCAGTGTAGTGATGCATTTCACGGCATAAATGACAACAAATAGGTAATATCTGCCAATGTCCAAACCGCTCAATGTTGCGATTCTTGTTTTTCCGGCCTGTCAGGCGCTCGACGTCACCGGCCCGGCCGCAGTGTTCGAGGCGGGCAACTTCGCGCTGGGCAGCGCGTATTACAAAGTCCACATCCTTGCCGCGAAACGCGGTGCGATCCAGACAAGCTGTTCGGTCTCGCTGATGGCGGGCTCCATCACCGATCTGTCACCGCATTCTGTTGACACCTTGCTGATTGCGGGCGGAAACGCCGACGGTCTCGCGTCGTTCGTGACGGACGAGCGAGTACGCAAATGGGCGGTTGCGGTCAGCAAGAGCGCCCGCCGGTACGGCTCCGTCTGCACGGGCAGCTTCGCGCTTGCCCACTTCGGTCTCCTCGATGGAAAACGTGTCGCCACGCATTGGTCGGCCTGTGCCGATCTGGCGGCGCAATGGCCGGATGCCGATGTCGATACCCAATCGCTTTTCGTCAACGATGGGCGGCTCTGGACCTCAGCGGGCGTTACGACTGGTATTGACATGAGCCTCGAGATGATCGCTTCAGACCTTGGCAATGCGGTGGCCAATGCGGTCGCCAAGCGCCTCGTTCTCTATGCGCGCCGGCCCGGCTATCAATCGCAGTTCAGTCCCGTATTGAATGCGCAAACCCATGCGGACGCGCCGTTTGCCGCTCTTGTCCACTGGGTGAGCGAGAATCTTTCGAAGCAGCTGGATGTGCCGCGCCTGGCTGAGAAGGTCTGTATGTCCGAACGCACATTCGTGCGGCACTTTATTAAAAGCATAGGCGAGACGCCTGCACGTTTTGTAGAGACGCTGAGGCTGGACCAGGCCCGCAGCCTGCTCGCGACAGGCCTGTCGATCAAGGAAATCGCTGCGCGAACTGGCTATTCCACAGGCGCGCAGCTATCCAAAGCGTTCTACCGGCGCTTCGGCATGAGCCCGCAGCTTTTCAGGGAGCTGCATTGTCACGACGGTCGTAAATAGCTGGCGGGTGTGGCGGAATTCCCCTGGCGTACACTAAGGAAAAATTCCTTGGGAGTCCTGATCGATGCAATCCTCTAGTTCGACAAAGACTCGCCGTCGCGGGCCTGAACTCGACGAGGCGATTATTGACGCAGCCTGGGCCGAACTCGCCGAGCATGGATATGCGGGCCTGACCATGGAAATCGTGGCGACCCGCGCTCGCACGAGCCGTTCTGTGCTTGCCCGGCGTTGGGACGGGAAGGCGGCGCTTGCCATTGCAGCAATCCAGAGCAAGTTGGCCAAGTATCCGCTGGATGTCCCTGATCGGGGCAGCGTACGCAAAGAGCTTTTAGAGTATCTCGATCGCCTGAGCGATCTTGCACCGGTTTTCGATGTGGTGCTTTCCGTATCGTTGAACGAGGCTTTCCGCGAGTCATATGCCTCGCCGAATGAAATGCGACAGGCATTGAACAACGGCCGTTTCTCCAGCCTGGACACGATTCTGAGACGGGGCGTGGAGCGTGGCGAGGTGGATCCGTCCAAGCTTATTGCGCCGATTGAATCACTGTTGACGGATCTCACCCGACACCATGTGCTCATGAATCGATCTGCTCCGCCCAAGGGCCTGTGTGTCGCTTGGGTAGACGCAATCTTCTTGCCGCTTGTCCGGCCCGATTAATGTATGCGAAAGCGATGACCTGTCGCGCCTGGCGCGCAAGTTTTCCGGCTCTTCCGAAGATGATAGCCAGCGGTTTCGTGGCGTCATGGATCGGCCATAAATAAGATACATAAATGTATCTTGACGGATTGCAAAAACCCCAATAAGATTCGCGGACGTATCTTAATGGGGGTTTTCAGTATGAATCGTTCAGTCCTTGCGGCTGCCTGCTCTAGTCGCTATATACAACGAAGTATCGTTCTGGCAGTGCTGGGGCTCATGGTCGGACAGGCAGCATGCGCAGCAGATAATGACCGGCTGAAGATTGGCGCGGGCGTGGGCTATGTGCCTCGCTACGAAGGTTCGGACGAGCACCGTGTGCAGCCGGTTCCTTTGCTTGACTATCAGTACGGGCGCTTCTTCGCCAGAGCGGGTGCTGGCGTCGGTTTCAAGCTTATTCGGACGTCTCGCTTTACGGTGGGGGCAGGGTTGAGCTGGATGTCCGGCTATCGCAGCAAGGACGTCCCTGATGGCATAGGCAAACTGTCCGATGCGCTGGGCGGGAGGCTGTTCGTTTCCACTGACCTGGCAGGCGCAGTGCTTACGCTGTCGGCTACTCAGGCAATAACCAAAAGCGAACGCGGCCTGATCGCCAATGCGCGCCTGTCATATCCTTATCCTGTCAGCGGGCGGCTCAAGATTATTCCCAGCGTCGCCGTGAACTGGGCGAATGCCAAGTATATGGACAGCTACTTTGGCGTGAGCGCGAATCAGGCGGCTGCCTCGGGTTTGAAACAGTACAAGCCCTCGGCCGGGTTCAAGGACGTTTCCGTGCGTCTGGCGGCAAGCTATGACCTGACCAAGAGCTGGAGCGTGACGGGCGCGGTGGGTGTCAGCAGCCTGCTGGGTGACGCAGCCGATAGCCCGCTGGTCAAGCGCAAGACGCAAGTGCGGGGTTTGCTCGGCGTAGCCTACACTTTCTGAGACCCCAGGCGTGTATCACAGGAAATTACTGCCTGTGGTACGGGAGCTTCCAAAGTTTTTAGGCAGCGGTTGTGGCCGGGCAGGAGACGGACGGCGAAGGCGATAGCCAGCTGAATGGCGGAATGCGGCCATTCCCTGAACGGGTTACGATGGCATGAAACCGTAAAGGGGCTGCGCATGGCCATGACATTCCAGCGCGTATTCAATGTTCGCCGAGAGGAAGCGCTGCCAGTGGCCTTGGCCATTGCGTTCTTCTTTTGCATCCTGACGGCGCTGATGATGCTGCGGCCCGCCCGGGAGGCGCTGGGCATGCGAGGCGGGCTGGATACCGTCCGGTGGCTGTTTGTCGGCACCGCGCTCGCGACGCTTCTTGTCAACCCTATATTCAGTGCGCTGGTCAGCCGTTTTCGCCGCGTGGTGTTTATTTCGGTGACATACCTGTTCTTTGCGCTCAGCCTCGCTGCTTTTTACCTGGTGATTGCGTTTGCGCCCGAGGTGATAGGCGTGGCCACGGGGCAAGTGTTCTATGTCTGGTTCAGCGTCTTCAATTTGTTTTCATCCATGGTTTTCTGGGCGCTCATGTCAGACAGGTTCTCCCTGGAGCAGGGCAAGCGCTTTTTCGCATTGATTGCCGTGGGTGGCACCGTGGGCGCCATTTTCGGTCCTTGGCTCGCCTCTGTTCTGGCAAGGCCGCTGGGCACGCCTTCCCTGTTGCTGATATCCAGTGCTTTTTTGATGCTGGCCTTGTGCATGGCGGGGATACTTGTCCGTGTTCAACCCGCGCATACTGACCAGGAGGAGGGCGGCGAGCCTGTGCCTGACGACAAGGCCATTGGGGGCGGCGCATGGGATGGCATCAAGGCGGTATGCCAATCAAGATATTTGCTGGGCATAGCGGCCTATGTCGTGATTCTTGCGATCATGGCGACGTTTCTTTACTTTATACGCTTGCAGATGGTGGCGGGGTTGGGTGACGAAATGGATCGGCGCACAACGCTTTTTGCGCAAATAGACTTGATCACGCAAATTGCAACTCTGGTCATTCAAGTTCTGGTGTCGGGCCATTTGATGAAACGGCTGGGCGTTCACATCACCCTGGCGCTGCTTCCGGTTACCGCAATGCTGGGGTTCGTCGGCCTTGCCCTCGCGGGCTCGCTGCTTGCCCTGATCGTTTTCGAGTCCGCGTTCCGGGCGGTCCAGCGGGCAATTATGCGGCCTGCCCGAGAAACGTTATTTACAGTGGTCACTCCCGAGGAAAAGTACAAAGCCAAGGCGTTTGTCGATACCTTTGTCTATCGCGCAGGCGATGTTGCGGGCGCTCAGCTCGAAGGCGCTCTTGGCCGCTTGGGCATGGGGCTGGCAGCGGTGTCCAGCGTTGCTGTGCCTCTTGCCCTGGTCTGGGCCGGACTGGCGTTTTGGCTAGGCCATGCGCAGCAAAGAATCGCCGCCTCGGGCTTGCGCCGCGAGGACGTTGGGGAGGCGTTGTCTTCTCATTGAACCAGCATGGAGGGTTTCCATCATGATGACTCGTCGCGACTGTCTGAAGCTATGCATGGCGGCAAGTGTGGGATCTGCGCTGGCGCCAGTGCCATTGTGGGCAACCGAAAGAGCGGGCGGGCTGATTACGCGGCCCATTCCTTCCTCTGGCCAGAAGCTGCCCGTTGTAGGCCTAGGCAGTTCCGCAACTTTCTCCAGCGCCGCCAGCCGCGAAGATGTCGAGGCGCTGGCCCAGGTATTCCGTACATTCGTCCAGCATGGCGGTTCTGTCTTCGATACAGCTCCCAGTTACGGCGCGTCGGAAGTCGTGGCGGGAAGAATTGTCAATGAACTGGGCATCAGGGACAGAATTTTCTGGGCCACCAAGCTCAACGTTGCCGGGTTTGGGGGAGGGCAGGCGGATGCCGGGCAAGCCAGGGCTCAGATCGAGGCGTCGTTCAGGGCAGTCGGCAAGCAAGTCATTGACTTGATCCAGGTGCACAATCTCGGTGATCTGGAAACCCAATTGCCGCTGTTGAGGGCGCTGCGCGAAGAGCAGCGGATACGCTATCTGGGGGTGACAACAACATTCCCGCGCCAGTATGAACAGCTTGAAAAAGTAATGCGCAATGAGCGTCTGGATTTTATCGGGGTGGATTACGCGATCGACAATCGGGTCATGGAAAAGCGCATCCTGCCGCTGGCGATAGACCGGGGGATTGCCGTGCTGGTATACGCGCCCTTCGGGCGCACCCGTCTGTGGAGTCTGGTAAAAGGGCATGACGTGCCTGGCTGGGCCGGGGAACTGGGCATCCGTTCATGGGCGCAGTTTTTTCTCAAGTTTGTCATTGCCCATCCAGCCGTTACCTGCGTGACGCCTGCCACCAGCCGCCCCAGGAACGTCGTCGATAATCTGGGCGCAGCGTTCGGTGATCTGCCTGATGCCAGGATGCGTAATCGCATGGCGGCGCATATCGAGTCACTGTGACCACGCGCCAAAGCGCAAGCCTTGCCGTACACGGCAAGGTCAAGCGAGGCCATATCAATGCGGCGCCAAAGGCGCCCCTGTATTGTGGCGGAGAAGCTCCGGCCCAAGGCCGGAGTTCTTCACAGGTTTCAGCCCAGCCGTAGCAGAGGGTGGCTGGGAGCTGTCAGGCCTTGATGGAGCAGCCCGGCCCCGATCAGGAAAATAATCGCTCCGCCTGCCATACCCAGTGCCTCGAAGACAGCGCCTGGCCGTCCGGCGCATGAAGCTTTCTTCCGGACGATGCGCAGCAGGCCTTGCCGCAGCGAGACCGCGGCCACGGCAAGAAGGCTGACAGTGGCGGCAGTGCCCAGCGACATTGCGAGCACCGACAAGATGCCAGCCCATCGCAGGCCAAGGGAATAGGCAACCAGCAGCACCAGTATCGCGCCGGTGCATGGTCGCGCCCCGATCGCCAGGACAATGGGCAGCCCCGTTCGCCACGTCAGCGGCTGCTCCAGATGCCTTTGCGTCAGCTGATGTACGCCACCGCAATCGGCGCAATATGCCTGCATCCTGCCGTTTCCGGAAAAGAGCGTTTCCGGCGCACGGCTGTTTCGGCGCCAGCGGCGGTACAGCAGGCCGGCGCTGCGTATCGTCAGTATGGCGCCCACCAGCGCTACCAGGGCAAAACTGATGTTTTCCAGATGGTCCGCCGTACTCTGGGCCCGGCGCAGGGAATAGCCCAGCATTTTCACGACGATCTCGGCAAGGACAATCGCCACAACCCCTTGCATCAATGCCGACAGCAAGGACAGGAGCAGCCCGCGGTACAGGCGCGTACGGCTTGTTCCCAGGTATGTGGCAATTACGGCCTTGCCATGTCCGGGGCCGGCGGCATGGAATACGCCATAGAGCAGGCTCAGGCCAACCAGCGGCCAGGCGGCGGCCCAGCCTGCGTCGGCGAGCATCCGGATTGCCGAAGCAAGCTGCCTGTGCAGTTCGGCCTGGGTAGTCATGAGCCACGCCAGGAAGCTGCTCCACGCATGTGGATGCAGCACGAGCAAGGCCGCCGGCAGCATCAGTACGCATGCTGCGCAGCATGCCATCAGGACATGGGCAAGCCGGCCAGTCACTGTCTGCATTCCAGAAACACCTTTTCAGCGAACAAACTGCCGAGATTGTCTTCCGGCGTTTCGCTGCGATCCAGCGCGAAAGCGCGGGCAATGTCTTGTGGGCCGGGATCGGGCTGCTCTACACGGGCACGGCATGGGTGCGACTTGCCGCCCTTCACGGCAGGGGGCCTGTCCTTGCGATGGGCCATCTGAATGTAGTAGCTTGGATCGTAGACTTCCAGCCTTAGCGCATGTCGCATCGGATCCACAGGCTTGATCAACGGCACGGTGAATGTCAGCAGCAGTTGCCGGTCGCGCATTTCGCTTTTGAAATGGACGGCGTCGGCAAGTTGTACAGGCCGTTCATCGGCGGTGAGTCGCATGAAATAGTCGTAGGGACGAAGGTTCTCGATGACTTTGGCGGCAAAGGCGTCGACGGCGTGTTCCGTAGAGCCAAGGTCTTGCGCCATCCCTTCGACAATGGTGATGCTGTAGAGTTCGTCGAACAGCCATTCCTCTTCTATGGCTGCGACCATTCCACTTTCGGAAATGACGATGGTGCTGGCTACATCAGCCCATGCATGAGGATGGGCAGGCAGGGCGGCGCTGAACAGCGCCGCCGCAAACCCGAAGATGATTCTGCCGATATTGTGTTGCATGCTGCGACTATACGTTGTCGCCGTGCCGCGCGCATCCGAAAGTATGCGGAATTGCCGCCAGCCTTCGGCCTGCGCGCGCCGAGTCAGTAGCTGTTCGACGCTTCAGTGGCCTCTGCGACCGCGTCATTGCGGAAACGCCGCGCGGCGCCATCGAGGCTGTTGCGCAACAGGACGGTGTCCAGTGCAACGGCTACGAACTGAGCGCCTGCCGACAGGCATTCCCTGGCTCGGGTCTCGTCGACCATCAATATGCCAGGGGCCTTGCCGCATGCACGTATGCGCCTGATGGCGTTGTCAATGGTCTGCTTTACGGCAGGATGCGATGGTTGGCCCGGGTAGCCCAGGCTGGCAGACAGATCGGCTGGGCCGATGAAGATCCCGTCGACCCCGTCGACAGCAGCGATGGCTTCCAGCTGCTCCAGGGCTTCCGCCGTTTCAACCTGAACAAGAAGGCAGAGCTCGTCCTGTGCGCGAGCCACGTAATCTCCGGTGCGGCCAAAGTTGGCGGCACGTGTCGACCCGCCCATGCCGCGGATTCCATGAGGTGGATAACGCATGGCGCTTACCGCATTGCGGGCTTCGTCGGCGTTCTGGACAAAAGGCAGCAGCAGCGTCTGCGCTCCAATATCCAGATAGCGCTTGATCAGTACGGTGTCATTCCATGCGGGGCGCACAACGGCATGCACGGGGAGCGTGCCAGGCGCCGGCTGGGCGGCTGCCACGGCCTGCAACTGGTTGAGCATCAGGGGCACATCGGTCGGCGTGTGCTCTGTGTCCAGCAAAACCCAGTCATAACCGGCGCCGCCGATCAATTCTGAAACATAGGGTGAGGGTATCGTGGACCAGATGCCTATCTGGGACTGACCGGCGCGCAGGGCTTGCTTGAAATGATTGCTGGGAAGAGGCATATGAATATCTCGCTGAATAATTGCGCAATCATATCGCTATCGCGCTCTCCGTGGGATATTCGCTGTTTTCCGTCCAGCCATGATGCACATGGCTTCCATGCAGGTGCTGTCATCATTCGTCCATGCCCATCAGTGGTACGGAAGCAGCCATTGGCCGGAATCTCAGTCCGAGCGAGTCACCAGGAACAGCGGACATCCCCATCAGCCATGCCGCTCTGAGATCTGCTTATGCTTTGGTTTCGCGGTTCAGCAGCTTGCGCTTGCGTTCCACGCCCCAGCGGTACCCTGAAATGTCTCCGTCGCGTCGCACGACACGATGACAGGGTATGGCGACAGCGAGATGATTTGCTCCGCAGGCCTGGGCAACGGCGCGCACGGCCTTTGGGGCGCCGATGCGTTGTGCAACCTGGGTATAGCTCACAGTTGTGCCCGGTGGAATTTCACGCAGCGCCTGCCATACGCGCTCCTGGAATGCCGTGCCACGCACATCCAGCGGCAGATTCAGGCCGATCGAAGGCGCTTCGACAAAGCCCACGACCTGGGCGACCAACTGTTCGAATTCCGGATCCCCTCCGATCAGCCGGGCTTTGGGGAACTGATCCTGAAGCTCCCGCAGCAGCGTATCGGCGTCGTCGCCCAGCAGAATGGCGCAGATGCCGCGCTGGCTTTGGGCGACCAGAATCTCGCCCAGTGAGCATTGACCGATCGCGAAGCGAATCACTGTCCCAGCCCCGCCTGAGCGGTATTCTCGCGCGCGCATGCCGAGCAAGTGATCTGAACTTGCATAGAAGCGGCTATTGGAGTTGAACCCAGCGTTGTAGATGGCATCCGTGACCGAGCTTCCAGTCGCGCTCAGTTCCTCACGCAATTTGCGGGCACGAAAGGCGCTGGCATAGGCTTTGGGCGTCAGGCCGGTTTCCGACTTGAATACGCGGTGGAAATGGAAGGTGCTCATGCCGGCGGCACCGGCAAGCTCCTCAAGGCTGAGCGGGGCTTCGGCACGTTCGATCAGCCGGCAGGCGCGAGCAACCATGCCTGCCCGGGCTGCTGCGGCGCTGGTCTGGTCTCCGGCAGCCCGGCGGCTGGGCCGGTAGCCCGCGGCTTCCGCTTCCCGCGCGGAACCGAAAAAATGTACGTTTTCACGTTTGGGCAGCCGGGCCGATGAGCTGGGCCGGCAATATACGCCGGTGGTACGCACGGCATAGACAAAATACCCGTCGGCCGCCACATCGCGGGACTGTACAGCCTGCCAGCGCAGTTCATCCGTTGCATATGGGGCAGGAGAGGGCTCATTCATCTCTTTTTCCTGGAGCGCTTTGTTCGAATTCACAGCATAAACCCCGGATGCCGGCATCGGCACTCCGCATCTTGCGCCGGAATTTTCTTGCCCGTGCAGATCAGCCAGCCTTGCGAAAGGTGAAGTTGATGCGCTGGCTTCCCAGCAGCGCATGCGGGATGTCTTTCAGCGGCAGTATTCCATGGTAGCGCAGCCTGTCGTCTGCGCCCCATACGACCACATCGCCATGGCGCAGCGGAACCCTGAGCGGCCTGGCCGACCGGGTCAGGCCGCCGAACAGAAAAACGGCTGTCATGCCCAGGGACACCGAGACTATGGGCGCGGTGAAATCCCGCTCGTCTTTGTCCTGGTGCAGCGCCATCCGCGCGCCGGGCAGATAGCGGTTCACCAGGCAGGCGTCGGGCTCGAAGTCTCCGAAGCCTGACGCGGCGGCGGCTTGCTTGGCTAGCAACTCGAAGCAGCGGGGCATGGCCGGCCATGGCTTGCCTGTCATGGGATCGTGGGTCGTGTAGCGATAGCCGTGCAGATCGGTTACCCAACCCAGCGTCCCGCAATTGGTCAATGCCACCGACATGGTGCGGCCCCCGGGCGTCGCCATATTGCGAAATGGCGAGCATTCTTCAAGCTGCCGCACGGCCGGCAGCAGATCGTTGACGAAGGGCAGGGCGAAGCCTCGCAGCAAAAACGCGCCCGGGCCGATGCGCTCGGGCCCATCGGACACTTCCATGGGAAACAACTCGAGCGTGGTCATGACTGTCAAGGCTCCTGATACATGGCATGTTCCTTGGCGAGCAATGCACGTTTGCGTTGTGCGCCCCAGCGATAGCCGGTGATCGAGCCATCGTTGCGCAGCACACGGTGGCAGGGGATGGCCACGGCCAGCAGATTTGCAGCGCAGGCACTTCCCACTGCGCGCGCAGCCCGTGGCGCGCCAAGCTGCGCAGCGAGCGCCGCATAGCTGCGCGTCTGTCCGGCGGGGATATCGCACAGCGCACGCCAGACTTTCTGCTGAAATGCCGTGCCGCCGATGTCGAGCATCACGCTGCCTTGGACAGCATCCCCGTTCAGGAAGGCAAGTATCTGGTTCAGCTCCGGCTGCAGCGACTGGGACTCGGCTCGCAGTTCGGCTCCGGGAAATGCTGCGCGAAGCTGGCCGGGCAGCGCCTGGGCCTGCTCGTCGAGGAATATTGCGCATATTCCTGGCCTGCTCTGGCCGATCAAGACGGCGCCTATTGCTGCCTGTCCGATGGCGTATCTGATCGGCCCTTGTGCCTGCGAGCCGGGTATGCGGAAGTTGTATCCGAATGCGAAGGAGTGGGGGCTTTGCATGGCGCGCTTCCTCTGAAAGTCTGGAACGGTTCCAGTATAGAAACCCGGGCCGCCTGAAGAAACTCCGGTCCTTGCGTTCGAATTGCCGGTGGGAAAGGGAGCTGGCGGGAGGCAATGATATACAAGTTCAGAAGGCCGCTGGAGGGGCTGGTATCGTAGTACGGCGCAAGGGATGCATTCGCGCTGCCCGGCCGGAGGTAATATACAGATGAATCATACGCTTGCAGCTATCACACGCGAGGCCATTATGAACAAGATTTCCAATGCAAGCCGCCAGTGGGGCGGCGCTTTTACCCGCATGGCCTGTGCTGCGGCGGCCTGTGTTGCGGGTTTGGGGCTGCTCGCGGCTTGTTCGCCCATGATGGCAGGCCAGGTGGCCGAGGCGGGGTATTCCGCCGCCAGGAATACCTTTGGCATGGGGGATCTTGCCTCGGCAGGCGGTGCCGAAAGGCAACAGAAACTGCAGGCCATCATGAACGCCATTGAGATCGGCCAGGATGTTCAGCCGGTGCTGGACCAGATCGGCGAGCCGCCCAGAATCAAGTCGGGCAACGCGTATGGCTACACCTGCTACGAGTATCCGTCCGTCTATTCCGCCGATGAGGCGGCGGTAATCATGGCGCGTGAAGGCCATGTGGTGTTCTATGGCAGCTCGCGCTGCAGTAATGAAATGCAGGATGCCAATTTCAGGCAGGACGGCAAGTACACGCATGCCGAGCCTGTAACGACAGAATGACAGGCCGCCGACCAGGCCTCATACAGGGAGAATTGCATGTTTCGTATATTGTTGATGGCTGGCGCCATGATGTCAGGGCTTGCGGCCTGTACGGTCCCCCAGCAATCCGCGCCTTCTTCCCCGGCGGGGGTCTGCAGCACGGATCGCACCAGCCCCATACCCGGCCACCACATTTCCCCCGAACTGGAGCAAAGAGCGCAGTTGCTCAGCGGGGCGAGCGAAGTTCGCGTTCTGCGTCCCGGGCAGGTGATCACCCGCGAATACAGGGCCGATCGCCTCAACCTGCAGCTCGATTCCTATGACGTTGTGGTACGGGTACATTGCGGTTGAGCGGGAAGGGCGCGATGGCGCACGGGCTGCTGCCGCGGATACATAGCCAGCGCTGGCGTCCGCGCTAGCCGCGGCTTTCCGCGCGCAGCGGCGGCAGCCGCCGGGCGACCGGAGACGCCTTGACGATGGCGGTATTGGTTTGCGCGCGATCGGTCAGCGTATCCAGTATTGCATCCAACTGCTCCATGGATTTGACGGCCAGCCTGGCGACAAAGCAGTCTTCGCCGGTGACTTTGTCGCATTCTGTAAACTGCGGGATCGCCGCGATCAGCCGTTCGACGGCATGCAGCTCGCCGGGCAGGGGGCGGATGCGCACGATCGCCTGCAGCATATAGCCGAAGGCTCGCGGATCGATGGTGATGCTGTACCCGGTCAGGATGCCGCGCTCTTCGAGGCGCTTGAGCCGCTCCGAGACGCTTGGCGCGGACAGGCCGCTTAGCCTGGCCAGCGCCTTGAGAGAAAGCCGCGAGTCACGCATGAGCGCTTCGATCAGTATGTGGTCAATATCGTCGGTCATGATTCCTTCCGTCAGCATTGCGGCAGGCGAGACCTCGCTTGCCTGCGCCGGGCACGCCCGCCAGAAGGGAGACGGCGCCTTGCTGGATGATAGTCTGGCATAAAAACGGCTTGTTTCACAGATGACTATGCTTTTCAAGGATAAATCGAAGCCCGGCCTTGAAAAAAATTGCTTCCGTCGCCTGCTGCCTAAGAAAATCCATGGCGTCCGAAGGCCCCGCGCGGCACACTATCGCTGTGAAAAACAGGAGCGAGAATCATGAATTCATCATTGAGCAGAGGGTCGCTGGAGATGTCGGCGGCCATGCTTGTTTCGGGCACGATTGGGTGGTTTGTGCTGATGTCGGGCCAGCCTGTGGGCGGTGTGGTCTTCTGGCGCTGTGTCTTTGGCTCGCTTACCTTGCTTGCAATATGCGGCGCATTGGGCATGTTGAGGCCAGGGATCATCACACTGTCCGGCTTCGGCTGGGCGGTGATCAGCGGAATTGCGATCGTGGGGAACTGGCTGTTGCTGTTTGCCGCATATTCCCGTGCATCCATAGGCATTGCCACGGCCGTCTACAACACCCAGCCCTTCATGCTGGTCGGCCTGGGCGCGATTTTTCTGAACGAGCGTATAACGCTGGACAAAATCACCTGGCTGCTGCTCGCCTTTGCGGGCATGCTGGCGATCACCGGCCAGCATGGCGGATCCCCAGCCTATGGCACAGGCAGTTATCTGGCCGGCATTGCGCTTTCCCTGGGGGCTGCGTTTCTGTATGCGGTGGCGGCATTGCTGGTCAAGCGGCTGTCGGGCACGCCGCCCCATCTGATTGCCCTTATTCAGGTCTGCACCGGAGCGCTGCTGCTCGCCCCATTTTCCCGGCTCGGCGCAGCTATGCCCTCCGATGCATGGCTGAGCCTGGTTACGCTTGGCGTGGTCCATACCGGTCTGATGTATGTGCTTCTTTACAGCGCAATTCAGCGTCTGCCGACATCTTTGACTGGCGCGCTTTCTTTTATTTATCCCGTTGTCGCCATATTTGTAGACTGGGCGGCCTTCGGCCATGGCCTGGGCTGGATGCAATGGCTGGGGGTAGCGCTTGTTCTGTTCGCGGCGGGCGCGATGAGGCAGGGGTGGACGCTCACAAGGCCGGCGGACAAATGGCTGCGGCAAGAACCCCATTCCGCGGACTCTGTGGACTAGGCCGGCGGCCTTGGCATCTGCCGGACGGAGGGCCGCCACGGCCATGGATTCCTGCGTTGCCCGATTGCCTGCCTGAAGCGCATCAGGGTTTATACCCTCCTAGACCAAGGTCGGTGGCCTGCCCTGTGGCGCGCGCGATGCGCAGACGCTATCATTTTGGGATAACGATCAGGAGACACTCATGTCCAGCATCTTCGACCAGGATTTGCCCCAGACTCCGGCCAATTACGCGCCCATGTCGCCCCTTTCCTTCATCGAACGCAGCGCCCAGGTCTACCCCGACCGGCTTGCCGTGGTGCATGGACATGGAAAGACGGCGTTGAGGCGCACCTGGTCCGATCTGTATGCCCGTTGCCGGCAACTGGCCAGCGCGCTGGCTAAAGAGGGTTTGGGCAAGGGGGATACCGTTGCGGCCATGCTGCCCAACACGCCGCCCATGGTGGAGGCGCATTTCGGCGTTCCCATGTTGGGCGCTGTGCTCAACGCGCTGAATACGCGGCTGGATGCCGAGATGATCGCTTTCATGCTCGATCACGGCGAAGCCAAGGCTGTCATCGTGGACACCGAGTTCGCGCCTGTCATGGAAAAAGCACTGGCGTTGCGAAAATCGACAGCTCCGATCAAGGTGATCGATGTGTCCGACAGCCTGTATACGGGCGATAACAAGCCCATAGGCTCCGTGGACTATGAGACCTTCATCGCTGGCGGAGACCCCGCCTTCAAGTGGGAATTGCCTGAAAGTGAATGGGACGCCATTGCCCTGAATTACACCAGTGGTACAACGGGCAACCCAAAAGGAGTCGTTTACCATCACAGGGGCGCGGCTTGCGCCGCCATCTCCAATATCCTCGAATGGGACATGTCCAAGCATGCTGTCTACCTGTGGACGCTGCCCATGTTTCACTGCAACGGCTGGACCTTCCCCTGGGCGATCGCTGCGCGTGCGGGCGTGAATGTCTGTCTGCGCCGGGTCGAAGCCCAGGCCATCTTCGATGCCATTCGCGAGCATGGGGTTACGCATTATTGCGGCGCGCCTATTGTGCACAGCCTGCTGGTCAACGCGCCTGACGCCATGAAGCAGGGAATTCCCGCTGGGGTCAAGGCCATGGTGGCCGGGGCGGCTCCGCCCGCATCCATGATCGAGGGCATGGAGCGCATGGGGTTTGATCTGTTGCATGTATATGGGCTGACCGAGGTTTACGGCCCGGCGACCGTCTGCGCCAAGCACGAGGCATGGGACCGGCTCGATATCGGCGAGCGCGCGCGGCTCAATGCAAGGCAGGGCGTTACCTATCACCTGGAACGCGGCATCAGTGTCATGAACCCGGAAACGATGCTGCCGGTTCCTCCTGACGGCGAGACGATGGGCGAGATCATGTTTCGCGGCAATATCACCATGAAAGGGTATCTGAAGAACCCCAAGGCTACCGAAGAAGCGCTGCGCGGCGGCTGGTTCCATAGCGGCGACCTGGCGGTGATGGACCCAGACGGCTATGTCAAGATCAAGGACCGCAGCAAGGACATCATCATTTCCGGAGGCGAGAACATTTCTTCCATTGAGGTCGAGGATGTGCTTTACCGTCACCCGGATGTCCTGGCCGCTGCCGTGGTGGCGCGGCCGGATGCGCGCTGGGGCGAAACGCCTTGCGCCTTTCTTGAACTGAAGGAGGGGGCCCGCGTAACGGCGCAAGACATCATGGCCCACTGCAAGAAACATATGGCCAGTTTCAAGGCGCCCAAGACAGTGGTGTTCTGCGAGCTGCCCAAGACATCAACAGGTAAAATCCAGAAGTTCGCCCTGCGCAAGCAGGCTGAGGCGCTGGAGGAAGCGGCTGCCTCGTAGCCACTGGCCCTGCGCCGTGTCCGGCATCGCCTCGCGCGAGGTGGCGCGCGCGGCATCCAGCTTTATCGTATCGGCCCGGCCCCGCACCGGGCCTGCTTTTTTGAGAGAGGACAGTATCCATGCCTTCGTTTGATGTTGTTTCCGAGGTCGACAAGCACGAGCTTAGCAACGCAGTGGATCAGGCCAACCGTGAGCTAGCCACCCGCTTCGATTTCAAAGGCGCCAATGCCTCATTCGAGCTTGAGGGCTATGTGGTGACGCAATCGGCGCCCAGCGTATTCCAGCTCAACCAGATGCTGGACATACTGCGCGGCCGCCTGTCTGCACGCTCCATTGACGTGCGCTGCATGGAGGTGGGCGATCCGCTCGAGAACCTGGCCGGTGCGCGGCGCAAGGTCACGATACGCCAGGGTATCGAGCAGGCGGTTTCGAAGAAGCTGATAGGCGAACTCAAGGCAGCCAAGCTCAAGGTCGAGGCCCAGATCAATGGCGAAAAGCTGCGCGTCAGCGGCAAGAAACGCGACGACCTGCAGGCGGCCATTGCGCTGCTGCGCAAATCGGAAGTCGATCTGCCGCTGCAGTTCAACAATTTCCGCGACTGACTAAGGCCTGAGCCTGTAGCCCGTCCGGAACATCCACCCCACGATCCCGATGCAGATCAGCAGGAACAGCAGGGTCATGCCCAGGCTCAGGTATACGTTGACGTCGGCTACGCCGAAAAAGCTCCAGCGGTATCCGCTCACCAGGTAAACGACAGGGTTGAGCAGCGTTACCTTTTGCCAGAAGGGCGGCAGCATATCGATAGAGTAGAAGCTGCCGCCAAGAAAGGTGAGCGGCGTCACAATCAGCAGCGGAACGAGCTGGAGCTTTTCGAAGCCATCGGCCCATATGCCGATGATGAAGCCAAACAGGCTGAAGGTCAGGGCCGTAAGGATAAGGAACCCGAGCATCCATACCGGGTGATCGATCCGAAGCGGCACGAAAAACTCTGCGGTAAGCAGAATGATGGCCGCCAGAATCAGCGATTTCGTCGCGGCCGCGCCTACATAGGCGATGGTTATCTCCAGGTAGGACAGCGGTGCCGACAGTACCTCGTAGATGGTGCCTGTGAACTTGGGGAAGTAGATGCCGAAAGAGGCATTTGAGATGCTTTGCGTCAGCAGCGACAGCATCACCAGGCCCGGCACAATGAACGCGCCATAGCTTATGCCGCCGATTTCGCTGATGCGATGGCCGATCGCCGCGCCGAAGACCACGAAATAAAGCGATGTCGAGATGACCGGCGCGACAATGCTTTGCAGCAGCGTGCGCCAGGTCCGCGCCATTTCGAACAGGTAGATTGCGCGCATGGCATGCAGGTTCATCGGAGGCTCCGGCTTTGTTGCGCCGCTGCGGGTGTGGATTCTCGCAGCAGATTGACGAATATTTCTTCCAGCGAGCTCTGCGTTGTGCGCAGATCCCGAAACACAATGCCCGCCTTGCCCAGCGCCTGGAAGAGTGCGGCGATGTCATTGTCCTCCTGCCTTGCGTCGTAGGTATAGACGATCTCGCGCGGGTCTGCGCCATGTTCCAGCTCGTAGGCGGCCAGCGACGCGGGCAGGGCATCGAGCGGTTCGCTCAGTTGAAGGATCAGCCGTTTCTTGCCCAGCTTGTGCATAAGCTCGGCCTTGTCTTCGACCAGAACAATCTCGCCGTGATTGATGACCCCCACGCGGTCAGCCATTTCCTCCGCTTCCTCGATGTAGTGCGTGGTCAGGATAATGGTCACTCCTATCTGCCGCAGTTTGCGCACCAGCGCCCACATGTCCTTGCGCAGCGATACGTCGACCCCTGCCGTCGGCTCGTCGAGAAACAGTATCTGTGGCTCGTGGGCCAGCGCCTTGGCAATCAGGACGCGCCGTTTCATCCCCCCAGAGAGCGTGATGAGCTTGCTGTCCTTCTTGTTCCAGAGCGAGAGTGATCGCAGCACTTTTTCTATGTGGGCCGGATCGGGGGGCTTGCCGAACAGCCCCCGGCTGAAGCTTACGGTGGCCCATACTGTCTCGAATGCATCGGTTGTGAGCTCCTGCGGCACCAGGCCGATCTTGGCCCTCGCCGCGCGGTATTCGGCCACGATATCGTGGCCGTCCGCGAGCACAGTGCCGCTGCTGGGGCTGACAAGCCCGCAGATGATGCTGATGAGCGTCGTCTTGCCCGCACCGTTCGGACCCAGCAGCGCGAAGATCTCTCCGCGGCGTATCTCGAGGTTGACGTCGCGCAATGCCTGGAAGCCGGACGCATAGACTTTGTTCAGGCCGGTGATGGATATGACTGGCGGCATGGTGATTTTCCTGTGGCTCTGCGGCACAATACCATATCAATCTTCGTGCCACGGTGCCCGGGTGTTCCGGGCCGGGATGCAGGACAATGACCATAGACAACAAGGGCGCGCCTGGCAGGGCGCAAGGCAGGTTTTCCTGCGATGCATACCACGATGCCTTGCTCACGCCATCGCAGATGGCTGCTGCCGACCGGGCCGCCATGGCGGCTGGCGCAAGCGGCGCGGCGCTCATGGAGGCCGCAGGCGCGGCGGTCGCCAATGAGATCGCCGTGCGATGGTCCAGGCGATCTGTGCTGGTGCTGTGCGGGCCGGGAAACAACGGGGGCGACGGGTTCGTCGCGGCCCGGCATCTGCATGGCGCGGGGTGGCCTGTGCGCGTTGCACTGCTGGGTCCGAAAGATTCCCTGGCTGGCGATGCGGCCCTGCATGCGACGGCCTGGAGCGGGCCGGTGGAACCCTTGTCTTCCGTCTCCCTGCAAGGTGTGGAGCTGGTGGTCGATGCGTTGTTCGGAGCTGGCCTGTCACGGCCCGTCGAGGGCGATGCGGCCCGGATCCTTGCTGCGGTCGCGCAGGCCGGCATGCCTGTTTGCGCCATCGATGTTCCAAGCGGGCTGGATGGCGCATCGGGTGAAACGCTGGGCCAGGCCGTGCAGGCGGATCTCACCGTTACATTTTTCCGCAAGAAACCGGGCCATATGCTGGAGCCGGGGCGAGGGCTGTGCGGCGAGCTGCGCGTGGCGGAAATAGGCATTCCGGCTTCGGTGCTGGGTGAACTGCAGCCCGCCCTTTTCGAGAATTCACCCAGGCTGTGGATGCAGGGCTATCCCTGGCCGCAAACCGATACCCATAAATACATGCGGGGCCATGCCCTGGTCGCGGGCGGGCGCCTGATGACAGGTGCAGCCCGGCTGGCTTCGCTGTCGTGCGCGCGCATGGGGGCGGGGCTGGTAACCGTTGCCGCGCCCCTGGTCAGCTGGACGGTCTATGCATGCTCGCTGACCAGCATCATGGTTCATCCCATGAAAGAAAGCGGCTCGCTGGAGGACATTCTGGCCGATGCCCGCATCAATACCGTGGTGGTCGGCCCGGGGGCCGGGGTTTCTGACCTGACCCGAAAACACGCCCTGCAGGCATTGGGAGGCGGCACGCGCGCTGTCGTGCTCGATGCGGACGCGATCAGTGTGTTTTCCTCTGATCCGCTTTCGCTGTTCGGCGCCATCAGCGGCCCTTGCGTGCTTACGCCGCACGAGGGCGAGTTCAATCGCATTTTCGACGTCCAGGGCAGCAAGCTGGCGCGCGCCATCAGTGCCGCGCGCCAAAGCGGCGCCATAGTCGTGCTCAAGGGGCCGGACACCGTCATTGCCTCGCCGGATGGGAGGGCGGTCATCAATGCCAATGCGCCGGCGGAGCTTGCCACCGGCGGCACAGGCGATGTGCTGGCCGGCATGATCGCGGGCCTGCTGGCGCAGGGCATGGATGCCTTTCTTGCGGCGTCGGCGGCTGTATGGATGCATGGCGAGGCGGCCCGGCTGTTCGGGCCTGGGCTTATCGCGCAGGATCTTCCCGATGCCATTCCACGCGTGCTGCGCAGGCTCAGAAGGCTGGCCTGAGGCGGGCTCGCGGTAAACTTCGGATGTATCGAGTATCTGGCATGGCGCCCTGAATGCGCCATGCCCACGCAAACAGAGAAATATTCATGTCCGATGTCATCGCCCTGGTTTTTGATTTTGACGATACGCTGGCGCCCGACAGTACCAGCGGCTTTCTGGCCGATATCGGCGTCGACGTGGAGCATTTCTGGGCGCGGGAGGTGGGGCCGCTGCTCAATGAACATGACTGGGACCCTGTGCCGGCATATCTGTATAGGATGATCGAGCTGTCTCGCGCCGGAACGCACGGGCCCATTACCCGGAAGCGCCTGGAGAGCTGGGGAGAGCGCCTGCCCATGCATTCAGGCGTGGAAACACTGTTCAGCAGGCTGCGCAACATGGTCAGAGACCAGCATCCCCAGGTGCAGCTGGAGTTCTACCTGATCAGCAGCGGCATCGGGGATGTGGTTCGCAATACCCCTATCGCTCACGAATTCACCGACATATGGGCCTCCGAGTTTGTCTATGACGAAGGCCAGGGCGGCGGCATCTGCTTCCCGCGCCGCGTCGTCAGCTTTACCGACAAGACACGTTATCTGTTTCATATCCAGAAGGGCATCATTGGCGCGCAATCGCGCAGCAAGCCTTTCGAGGTCAACCGCAAGGTGCCTTCCGACAAGCTGCGCGTGCCCTTCGAGCAGATGATTTTTGTCGGCGACGGCTATACGGATATTCCGTGTTTTTCGCTGATCCGGCGATCCGGCGGTGTGGCTTTTGGCGTCTGGGATCCGCGCCATCGCGACAAGCGCAGCCGCGCATGGGGGTTCATCCAGGAAGGCCGCGTATCCAACCTGAATCAGGCGCGCTACGATGACGAGGCCGAACTCTACCAATGGCTGGAAGAGGCTGTGGAGAGCCTGGCCGGCCGCATCGCCCTGAATAACCGTATCTATCGTGGCTGAGTCTATGCCGGGAACTGGACGGCACATGCCGGGAGGAGCGGTGCAATCGGAGGCTTGCGAGGGCAGGCAGGCGGCGCCGGTATTCGATGACGCCGATGTGACAGCCATGCGCTGGGCCCTGGAGCAGGCTGAAATGGCCCGCGAACTGGGGGAGGTGCCAGTGGGAGCTGTGGTGCTCGATGCGCAGGGCCAGCTCATTGGGCGCGGCTATAACCGTACCATCACTGACCAGGATCCGAGCGCTCATGCCGAGATCGTGGCGCTGCGGCAGGCTGCCGCGGCGGTGGAAAACTACAGGCTGCCCGGTGCGCGTCTGTATGTGACGCTGGAGCCCTGCGTCATGTGCATGGGCGCCATGATGCATGCGCGCCTGGCCAGAGTGGTGTTCGGCGCTTCGGATCCCAAGACCGGGGCCTGCGGCGGCGTGATCAGTCTGCACGCGGAGCACAGGCTCAACCACCATACTGTGGTCGAAGGGGGGCTGCTTGCCAGCGCCTGCGGTGATGTGCTGCGCGATTTTTTCAGATCCCGGCGGCAAATGCAGCGCGCGGCCGCCGGAGAAAGAGGGCTGCGCAGCCGGCCCGAGGACAGCGACGCTTGAGGGCAAGCGCAGCCTGACGGCTGGCAGGCATAACGTATTACTATTACGTCTGTTTCAAACAGAACCAGAGAGTCCATTCATGGCCAAGGCGAAAAAGAAAGACAGCGCGCATCATCATGCCGATGGGCACGCTCACGATCACGGCGACGGAGCTGGCCTCGGCCATGAAGGCCATGCTCACGTCCATAGCGGCAGGCGCCCTCTGTCCAAGGGCATTTACCTGATTTCTCCTTCGGGCGCAGTGGCCGATCCATCTGCCGTGGAGCGGGCGCGGGAGCGCCTGGGCGTGCTGGGGTTCCGTACCTCGCTCGACCGCTGCGCGCTGGCTGTGCATGAGCGATTTGCCGGCACCGACAGGCAGAGGCTCGCATCCATTGCGCGGGCGCTGAAGCAAAAACACGACATCGTCATGGCCACGCGAGGCGGCTATGGCTTGAGCCGCCTGCTTCCTTTCATTGACTGGCAGGCGGTGGCCGACAGCGGCAAGCGCTTTATCGGTCAGAGCGATTTCACGGCTTTCAACCTGGCTTTGCTGGCGCGTACGGGTGCGCCCAGCTATACCGGGCCGACGGCAGTATTTGACTTCGGCGGCTCCCGTATGGACGATCTCACGGCCGATCTGTTTTGCGAAACCATGCGCGGCGAACTCGAGGTGCTGGGTTTTGAGTCCGGGGATGCCGACCCGGTGGATGCGCGCGGCATATTGTGGGGCGGCAATCTTGCCATGGTTGCCTCGCTGGTGGGTACGCCATACATGCCAAAGATACGCGGCGGCATCCTGTTCCTGGAGGATGTCGCGGAGCACCCATTCCGTATCGAGCGGATGCTGACGCAGTTGCTGCACGCCGGCATCCTCGCACGCCAGAAAGCCATCGTGCTTGGACGCTTCACAGAGTACCGCCTGGGCGCCAACGACAATGGCTACGACTTGCCTTCGGTGGTTGCCTGGTTGCGCGCCCACGTCAAGGTTCCGGTGGTAACCGGCCTGCCCTATGGCCATGTCAAGGTCAAGGCGACACTGCCCGTCGGCCGCAAGGTAGGCATAGCTGCCGAACATGGCATGGCGCACATTGTGCTGGACGAGCACAGCCACTGATCTGTTCCGCCGCGCGCCTGACGGGGCCGGAGCGGGCCGCTTTTGCGGGGGATGCGTGCCAGACCGGCGGCCTGCAGGGTTGCGCGTGGCTTGTTAAACTAATTGGTTCAACTGACTCTTATCAAACAAGCACCCTCCAAGTGATCTCCACCGCAAATCTCACCATCCAGTTCGGTCCCAAGCCTCTTTTCGAGAATGTCAGCGTCAAATTCGGCGAAGGCAACCGTTACGGCCTTATCGGCGCAAACGGCTCGGGCAAGTCCACCTTCATGAAAATCATCGGGGGCGACCTGGAGCCCACCTCGGGCAACGTATCGCTCGAACCGGGCGTGCGCCTGGGAAAATTGCGCCAGGACCAGTTCGCCTATGAAGAGCAGCGGGTGCTGGATGTCGTCATGATGGGGCATGCGGAAATGTGGCAGGTGATGGCTGAGCGCGACGCCATTTACGCCAATCCCGATGCTTCCGAGGAAGATTACATGCGGGCGGCCGATCTGGAGGCCAAGTTCGCCGAGTACGACGGTTACACGGCTGAGGCGCGCGCCGGCGAACTGCTGCTGGGCCTTGAGATTCCGAGCGAGCAGCATGAGCTGCCCATGAAGGAAATCGCACCAGGCTGGAAGTTGCGGGTTTTGCTGGCCCAGGCCCTGTTCTCGAACCCGGATGTGCTGCTGCTGGACGAGCCGACCAACAACCTGGACATCAATACGATTCGCTGGCTTGAAGATGTGCTCAACGGCTACCAGAGCACCATGATCATCATCAGCCACGACCGCCACTTCCTCAACCAGGTATGCACGCACATGGCTGACCTGGATTACCGTGAGCTGCGCATTTATCCGGGTAATTACGATGATTACATGCTGGCGTCCACGCAGGCGCGCGAGCGTCTGAGCGCCGCGAATGCCAAGGCAAAAGAGCGTGTCGCCGAGCTGCAAGACTTCGTGCGCCGGTTTTCCGCGAACAAGTCCAAGGCGCGCCAGGCCACCTCCCGCCTCAAGCAGATAGACCGCATCAAGGCCGAAGCCGTCGAGGTCAAGCCATCCTCGCGCCAGAATCCTTATATCCGCTTCGAGCAGGAAAAGGTTCTGCACAGGCTGGCAGTCACTGTCGAACATGTCTCAAAGGGCTACGATCACCCCGTCATCCGCTCGTTCTCGGCCATGATCGAGGCAGGGCAGAAGGTCGCCATCATCGGGGCGAACGGGGTGGGCAAGACCACGCTCCTGCGCTTGCTCGCGCTTGATCTCGAACCCGACAGCGGCAGCGTCAAGTGGTCGGAAAACGCTGACCTCGGCTATATGGCCCAGGATGTTTCCGATCAGTTCAACAGCGGCAACAACCTGTTCGACTGGCTGGCGGACTATCGCCAGGCGGGCGACGACGACCAGTCCATCCGTTCGGTGCTGGGCAGGCTGCTGTTTTCGGGCGATGAAATCTCCAAGGAAGTGCGTGTGCTTTCGGGTGGGGAAAAGAACCGCATGAGCTTTGGCCGCCTGATGCTGGGGCGGCACAATGTCATGCTGCTGGACGAGCCCACCAACCACCTGGACATGGAGTCGATCGAATCCCTGCAGTTTGCGCTCGAACTGTACAAGGGCACCCTGGTGTTCGTGTCTCATGACCGCCAGTTCGTGTCTGGCCTGGCCACGCGCATCATCGAGATCCTGCCTGACGGCCAGATCATCGACTACCAGGGCAACTACGACGATTACCTCGCTTCGCGGGGCATCGAGGCCTGATCCGGGTCCGGGCAGGCATAGCCGTGTCCTATACGCTGACAGGCCTTTCCACCCATCAGGAGGAAATCCGCAAGAGCCGTTTCGTTGCGCTGGCGGATGCCGCATCCACCCCAGAAGCGGCGCTGCGCTTCGTGGAAACCTATCGCGTCCCAGAGGCGACGCACAACTGCTGGGCATATCGCATCGGCCAGGCCTACCGTTTCAATGACGATGGCGAGCCGGGCGGTACTGCCGGACGCCCCATTCTGCAGGCCATAGAGGGCCAGCAATGTGATCGTGTGGTGGTTCTGGTTGTGCGCTGGTTCGGCGGCATCAAGCTTGGTGCCGGAGGCCTGGTGCGCGCCTATGGCGGCGCCGCCGCCCAGTGCCTGCGCCTGGCGCCCAAGGCGCCTGTCATCGACGAGGTCATGGTGGACTGCCATTGCGTTTTTGCCGACATGGCCATTGTCCGCGCCCGGCTGATCGAGCCTGAAGCGCGGGTTGTCGGTGAAACCTTTGATGCCCAGGGCGTGCACTGGCATCTGGCGATCGCTCGCGACAGGGAGGCTGCGCTCGCCCGTATTTTTGTGAATCTGACACGCGGGCAGGGCGTCTGGCGGCGTCTCGACGCAGGCTGAGCGCCCGCGAGCCGGGCGTTGCCATGCGGCAATGTGGCATGGCCTGTGCAGGCGGGCTCAGTCGGCGCGTGGCGCCTGCTCGCCCAGCACCTCGTTGCGCAGCATCAACGTCAATATGATGGATACACAGGCCACGCCCGCCATCAGTACAAACACGCCATCGAACGCCCCCTGGGCCGAGCTTGCCAGGTTCAGGGCGGGAAGGTCGCCCATGGGGCCGTGGCCGGCGCTTGTCACCAGTTGCTTGATAATTTCAGCGCCTGACAGCGTGCCTGTCGGATCATGCAGCGTCGCCATCAGGATGGCCATCAGCACAGCAACACCGATGGCGGCGCCCAGAGAGCGGCAAAATGCGACGACAGCCGTTGCAATACCCATATGACGCTGGGCCACGGCGTTCTGCACACCTACCGTCGAGGTGGGAAGCTGCAGGCCTATGGAAATGCCGGCAAATGCGAGGCAGGCCAGCGTGGCCGCGATATGCCGCGCGTCTATCAGCGTCAGGCCGAGCAATGCCAGCGGTACGCCGAATGTTCCGGCCAGCTGGATGTATTTGTAGCGTCCGGTATGCGTTGTGAGCTTGCCGCTGAAATAGGCGCCTATCGGTATGCACAGGGAAAACGGAACCAGTTGCAGTCCGGCTTCGTCGGCCTTGACTCCCAGCAGCATCTGCGCCCGCAACGGTATCATCACCGACAGCGACACCAGGATGATGAAGGCAATAAACATGACTGTGCACGAGAGCGATACGGTGCTGTTGCGAAACAGCGAAAGCGGCACCACGGGCTCGCTTGTCCTGTTTTCCTGCCTGACAAAGAGCGCCATGGCAATCAGCGTGGCGCCGAACATTTGCAGGTTGAGAGTATCGAGCCATCCGCTGCCCTGGCCAGCACGAGTCACCGCCACAAGCAGCGGCGTCAGCGCCAGAATCATGAGGATCGCGCCGGGATAGTCGACAGGGCGTTTCACGCGCGGAGTGTGCAGGCGCTTCAGGGTGCGGTGGGAAACGAAAATCGCCGCGGCGCCCAGGGGAAGGTTGATCCAGAAAACCCAGCGCCATGACAGATACGAGGTCAGCACGCCGCCCAGCAGCGGGCCCGACACGCTGGCAATGGCAAACGCGGCGCTGATATAGCCCTGGAACCGCCCGCGTTCGCGCGGCGACACGACGTCGGCGATGATGGCCTGCGACAGCGAAATGATGCCGCCTCCGCCCAGGCCCTGGGCGATGCGGGCGATCACCAGAAAATGCATGGACGGGGCAAGCGCACAGGCGATCGAGGCAAGCAGGAAGATGCCCAGCGCCCACATCAGCATGACGCGTCGGCCATAGATGTCGCCCAGCTTGCCATAGAGCGGGGTAGTCACCGCCATGGCGATCAGGTAGCCGGATACCACCCAGGCCAGCAGCCCGGCGCTTCCCAGGTCGGCCGCCATCTTGGGCAAGGCGACGGACACAATGGTCTGATCCAGGGCACCCAGCAAAATGGTGAGCATCAGTCCGGCGACAACAGCCTTGACCTCCTTGTGCTCGAAGGTTTGCGGCGCAGGCGGCGCCGCCGTCAGCCCATCCTGGCTCATAGGCCACGGGCTCGCGCAAGATGATGCTGCATTGATGTGTATGTGGCCCGCTGGGCGGGCTGTGTCAAGGCGTTGCGAAACGATACGGGCGGCCGGGCAAACGCTGCCGCGGCTCACCGATTAGTGCAGCACGGCCTGCTGCTATGGCTGGCCGGCTCCATCCTCCCCGTCGCGCTGCGCCGCGATTTCCGCGTGTACCTGCTCCATATCCAGGCCTTTGACCTGGGTGATGAGTTCTTCAAGCTGCGAAGACGAAAGCGCGCCGGCCTGGGAAAACAGCAATACCTGCTCGCGGAATACCATGAGCGTGGGTATGGAGCGGATGTTCAGCGCGCCCGCAAGTTCTTGCTGCTCTTCAGTGTTGATCTTGGCGAATGTAATGTCGGTATGCTGCTCCGAAGCCTTGTCGAAGACTGGCGCAAAGCTGCGGCATGGGCCGCACCATGGCGCCCAGAAGTCCACGATCAGGGGTTTGTCCGCCTCGATGGCGGACTGGAAGCTGTCTTTGTCGAGGTCAATGGTGCTCATGCTTGTCCTTGCAATAAAAAGGCGGCCTGTGTAGCCGCCTGTTCCTGATAGTCATGGCCTCAGTGTACTCGCTTTGCACAAGCCTTGCAGGGCCGGAAAATCGGCGCGTGCATGGGAATGGTCAGCGAGGTCAGTCGGGGAAGAACGCGTATTTGATGACGAAAAGCACAGCCACCAGCAGCGTGGCGGCGTGAATCTCGCGAAACCGCCCCGTGACTGCCTTGAGCACGACGTAGCTGATGAATCCGAAAGCCAGGCCGTTGGCGATCGAATAGGTGAACGGCATGACCATGGCTGCGAGTGCCGCAGGCGTGGATTCTGTGATGTCGCCCCACTCGATGTGGGCAGCTTCGCGCAGCATGAGCCCGGCTACATAGAGCAGGGCAGGCGCCGTGGCGTAGGCGGGCACGGCCCCGGCGAGCGGCGCCAGGAACAGCGAAAGCAGGAAAAGCACGGCGATGGTCAGCGCCGTCAGGCCTGTGCGGCCGCCAGCCTGCACCCCAGATGCGCTTTCCACATATGCCGTGGTGCTGCTCGTGCCGAGGAAGGAGCCCGCCACAATGGCTGTGCTGTCAGCCAGCAGCGCGCGGCCCAGGCGGTTGGGCCTGCCTTCCTGGATCAGCCCCGCGCGGGTTGCCACCCCTATCATGGTACCGGTGGCGTCGAACACTTCGACCAGCACGAACACCAATATGACGTGTACGAAGCCGGTGTGCAGCGCACCCATGATATCCAGCTGGAGCAAGGTTGGCGCAAGGCTGGGCGGCGTGGAAAAGACCCCGTAGAACTGGCTGTTGCCCGTGGCAATAGACAGGATGGTGACCGCCAGTATGCCGATGAGGATCGCTCCGCGAACCTTGAGCACATCCAGCGCCGCAATGATGAAAAAGCCAAGCATCGCGAACAGCGCCGGCGCCGATGTCAGGTCGCCCAGGCCTACCTTGGTGGCCTGGTTCGCCACCACTATGCCCGAGCTGCTCAAGGCGATGAGGGCGAGAAAGAGCCCGATGCCCGCGGCGATGGCGGAACGCAGCGACTTCGGGATGCCGGCGATCAGCCAGGACCGCACGCCGGTTACGGTCAGCAGGACGAATATAACGCCCGATATGAAGACGGCGCCCAGCGCCTGCTGCCAGCTATAGCCCATGCTGCCGACGACGGTAAAGGCAAAGAACGCATTGAGCCCCATGCCCGGCGCCATGCCGATGGGCCAGTTCGCCACGAAGGCCATGATCAGCGTGCCCAGCGAGGCGGCAAGACAGGTCGCCACGAACACGGCGCTTTTATCCATGCCCGTGGTGGACAGGATGTCAGGGTTGACGAAAATGATGTAGGACATCGTCAGGAAGGTTGTCAGGCCCGCCAGCAGCTCCGTGCGTGCCGTGGTGCCGTGTTCCTGCAGCTTGAAGAGGCGTTCTAGCATTATCATTCCTGTGGATGGGCGCTTAGCCGGATGTTCGCAGTGCCGGCGGCGGATGCCGGCCTGGGCCGGCTGTGTTTTTATCGCTACATTCAGACAGTGTGAATTCTAAGTCGCTTTTGCGGCCAGTTGTAAACTGTGGGCATGAATATCATCGGCTTTGAAAGTTCCTGCGACGAAACCGGCGTCGCCCTGGTCAATACGGAAAAAGGCCTGCTGGCGCATGCGCTGCATACCCAGATCGCCATGCATCGAGAGTACGGCGGGGTAGTGCCAGAGCTCGCGTCGCGCGACCATGTCAGGCGTGTTTTGCCGCTGACCAGGCAGGTGCTGAACGAAGCTGGCATTGCCATGAGCCAGATTGATGCGGTGGCGTATACGGCAGGCCCCGGCTTGGCCGGCGCGCTGCTGGTGGGCGCCAGTGTGGCGCAATCCTTCGCCTGGGCCCGTGGCCTGCCAGCCATTCCCGTGCACCACCTCGAGGGGCATCTGCTGTCGCCGATGCTCGCTGAGCCGCGTCCCCGGTTTCCTTTTGTCGCCTTGCTGGTGTCGGGCGGGCATACGCAAATCATGCGGGTCGACGGTGTGGGCGCCTACGAGCTCCTGGGCGAAACCCTGGATGATGCGGCGGGGGAAGCCTTTGACAAAACCGCCAAGCTGATGGGGCTGGGCTATCCTGGCGGCCCGGCGCTGTCCGCTCTGGCCCGCGAGGGCGACGCCAATGCGTTTGACTTGCCGCGTCCCATGCTGCACAGCGGCGACCTGGATTTCAGCTTCAGCGGCCTGAAAACCGCGGTGCTCACGCGGCTCAAGGCGCTGGAAAGGGAAAGCCGGGGGCTGAGCGACCGGCAGCGGGCCGATCTTGCGGCTGCCACCGAAGCGGCGATTGTCGATGTGCTGGCGGCCAAGTCGCTCAAAGCGATGAAACAGACAGGATTGCGGCGCCTGGTCGTCGCCGGCGGCGTAGGGGCAAACCTCCAGCTGCGCGAGCGGCTGGCGCAAGCCATGCAGAAGATGAAGGGCGAGGTATTCTTCCCGCCGCTCTCGCTGTGCACGGACAACGGTGCAATGATTGCCTACGCGGCGGCCTGCCGGGTCAATGCCGGCCTTGTCGATCTGACCGCGACCGACCATGCCTTTACGGTACGCCCGCGCTGGGACCTGCAGGACATCTGCGTCGGCGCGCTGGCTGGCACAGCGGCCGGCTGAGCAAACCGGGGCTTGCGCTTATTTCCGGCGGCGCCCCGGCTTGCCGGCGGCGCCTGCTGCTTTCTTGCCGCCGCCGATACGGCTTTCGGTTCCCTTGAGCAGCCGGCTGATGTTGGCCTTGTGACGAAAGAGCAGGACTACGCTGATCACTGCGATGGCCAGCGCCAGTGATGGGATCAGCGGCCAGGCCACATTGCCGCCCAGCAGATAGTACAGAGGGGCAAAAATGGCGGCGATGATGGCCGACAGCGAGGAGTAGCGCGTGACATAAGCCATGATCAGCCAGGTGCCTGCGGTGGCCAGGGCGAGCCAGGGGTTGATGCCCAGCAGCACACCCAGGGCCGTGGCCACGCCTTTGCCGCCCTTGAAGTTCAGGAAAATGGGGAAGAGGTGGCCAAGGAACACAGCGATTGCGCACAATGCCACGACAGCCACCGGAAGGCCCGCGTAACGCGCAGCCTCCTGCGCCAGCAATACGGCCACCCAACCTTTCGCGGCATCGCCCAGGAGGGTCAGCGCGGCGGCTGTCTTGTTGCCTGTGCGCAACACGTTGGTGGCGCCGGGGTTGCCCGAGCCGAAACTGCGAGGATCAGCCAGGCCCATGATGCGGCTGACCACCACGGCGAAAGGGATGGAGCCGACCAGATAAGAGGCCAGCACAAGAACGAGTGTGATCAGTATGGACATGGAGAGGTTTTCGCGAAGGTCCGGAAGGGAACGTCAAGTTGCCGTATTGCTGCAGGATTCTAACCAGTACGGCCCAAAATCCCAAAACGACCGGGTACAATCCGCTACATTCGGGTGTGTTTTCTTGGAAGGCAATGCGCATACTGGTATCGAATGACGATGGCTACAATGCTCCAGGGCTTGAGGCGCTGGTGCGAGCGCTCGACGGGCTGGGTGACATCACTGTGGTTGCGCCGGAAACCAACTGCAGCGGATCCTCAAATTCGCTGACGCTCAATCGTCCTCTCTCGGTACGCCAGGCGTCCAACGGGTTTCACTACGTGAACGGCACGCCGTCCGACTGCGTCCATATCGCCTTGACGGGCCTGCTCGATTTCCGGCCCGACCTGGTTGTGTCCGGCATCAACAACGGCGCCAATATGGGCGAGGATACGCTTTATTCCGGCACCGTGGCCGCAGCTACCGAAGGCTATCTGTTTGGCATCCCGTCCATCGCTTTTTCGCTGGTGCGCAAAGGGTGGGAAAACATCGAAGACGCGGCCCGCGTTGCGCGCAATGTGGTGGAACGCCAGGCGAAGCAGCCGCTGGCAGCGCATTTCCTGCTCAATGTGAACATACCAGCGCTGCCCTACGATGCGATCCAGGAAATACGGGTTACCCGCCTGGGCAAGCGCCATCCGTCCGAGCCCGTCGTCAAGAGCAGCACGCCTTACGGCGATCCGGTCTACTGGATAGGACCGGTAGGCAGCGTATCCGATTCGGCCGCGGACACAGATTTCGGCGCGCTGGAGCAGAATGCCGTATCCATGACGCCCCTGCGTTTCGACCTTACGCATTACGATCAGCTTGACCTCCTGCGAGGCTGGGCGGAGCCATTATGCGCAAACCCATAGCGCCTTTCCCCCTCGCGACAGGAACACGGAACCGCTTCGGCCGCTCCAGCCTGGGCGGGGGAGTGTCGACGGCCAACAGCAATACTCGCATCATGAAAGCGGGGCAGCTGGCCGCGGAGGCTGGGCCTGTGCCGGCCAAGCCTGGTGTCGTGAGGCATGCGGGGGCTTTGCCGGCGGCGCTGTCGCTGCGCCCGCCCGGCGCTGCCGCGCACAGGCCCGCCGGGCTGCCGGCCAACGGCAACCTGGGCCTGAACTCCGATCGCCTGCGCGCCGGCATGATAGATCGCTTGCGCAAGCAGGGTGTCGATGACGAGCGTGTGCTGGCGGCCATGCAGGCTGTGCCTCGCCATGTTTTTGTCGATGAAGGGCTGGCCAGCCGTGCATACGAGGATGCCGCGTTGCCTATCGGGCACGGCCAGACGATCTCGCAGCCCTGGGTAGTGGCGCGGATGATATCCGCGGTATGCGAAAATCGGGTTCCGGTTAAAGTACTGGAAGTGGGCGCGGGTTGTGGCTACCAGGCAGCCGTGCTTGCCCAGTTTGTAAAGGAAGTCCATGCCATCGAGCGTATTCGCGGGCTTTACGAGCCCGCCCGCGATCGCCTGAGAGCGCTCAGGCTGATGGCGCGCGTCCGGATGATATTCGGCGATGGCATGGCAGGATTACCCGGCGTGGCGCCGTTCGATGCCATTATTGTGGCGGCCGCCGGCATTAAGATTCCCCAGGCGTTGCTGGAGCAGCTAGCCATTGGGGGCCGTTTGATTGCGCCCGAAGGCACGACGGCACAGCGGCTGATTCTAATAGAGCGCACTGGCGCGGCCAACTGGCGCCGGTCCGAGCTCGAATCAGTTCGCTTCGTGCCCCTGCGTTCGGGAACACAGCCGTATTAAGTACAGGAGAATCATATGCAAGCAGGGACCGCAGCAAGGCACGCGAATTCGGGCAACAGCCGCTCATCCCGCCATGCGCACGCCCTGGGCGCGCTGCTGACCGCGGCGCTGCTGGCGGGCTGCGCCACCAGTACGCACAAGGCGCCTATCACCGACATGACGGGCGCCTCGCCGGCGCCCACGGCAGCGCAAGGCACCTACACGGTCCAGCCCGGCGACACGCTCTACAAGATCGCTACATCCAACAACATCGAGGTCAGCGAGCTGGCGCGGTTGAACAATCTGAGCGACAGCAATGTGCTGCGGGTCGGACAGGTTCTGCGTCTCAATTCGTCTGTGCCGGCTCCGGCCGGCCAGTCCGGTTCCGGTGCCGCCACGGGCACGGCAACGCCGCTGCCGGTGACGCCTGTCCAGCCGGTCGAGCCCACCACGACCGCGCGCGCGTCTGACTCCAACCTGCTCAGCTGGGGCTGGCCTGCTTCCGGCGACATCATCCAGAGCTTCAACACCAACACCAAGGGCATAGATATTTCGGGCACTGTGGGCGCTCCGATCTATGCTGCGGCCAATGGCAATGTCATGTACGCAGGCAATGGGGTGCGCGGCCTGGGGAACCTGATACTGCTGGGCCATAGCGATGGTTTTGTCACAGCCTATGCCCATAACCAGGAATTGCTGGTCAAGACGGGGCAATCGGTCAAGAAGGGCGACAAGATCGCCACACTGGGGCAGTCGGACACGACCTCGCCCCGCCTGCACTTCGAGATCCGCCGCCGTGGCACGCCTGTCAACCCGCTTTCCTACCTGCCCGTCCGATGATACCGGTCCTGGTCTTCGATCTGGAAACCATCCCGGATGCGGACGGCCTGCGGTGCCTGAATCCGGAATGGAAGGGCATGGCCGACGGCGATGTGATCGAAGCGGCGCTGGCGGCGCGCCAGGAATCCCATGGCACGGATTTCCTGCCACTGCATCTGCACAAGGTCGCGGTGGTCGGCTGCGTATTCCGTGATGACCAGGGCTTTCGTGTCAAGACGCTTGGCAATGCAGACGACCCCGAACCCGTTCTGCTCAGCGGGTTCTTCAAGACGATCGAGCGCTACACCCCCAGGCTGGTGAGCTGGAACGGCTCGGGCTTCGACCTTCCCGTGCTGCACTATCGCAGCCTGATACATGGCGTCCAGGCGCCGCGATACTGGGACATGGGAGAGGACGACCGCGACTTCAAGTTCAACAACTACATCAGCCGCTACCATAACCGCCACATTGATCTCATGGACTTGCTGGCCAAATACAACGGGCGAGCCAATGCTCCGCTCGATGATCTGGCCAAGCTGTGCGGATTCCCCGGGAAACTGGGCATGGACGGCAGCCAGGTCTGGCGCGCATGGTCCGAGGGCCGGGCCGACGAGGTGCGTGCTTATTGCGAAACCGATGTGGTCAACACCTGGCTGGTGTACTGTCGCTTCCGCTTCATGCGCGGCGAACTTGATCGTGATGCTTATGATGCGGAGGTTGCGCTCGTGCGCGACACCCTGCAAGCCAGCGGCGCCGCGCACTGGAAAGAGTATCTGGCCGCCTGGGACGAAAACTGAGGTTCTGCAACCGGCTGAAAGATTTTGGGCCTGGCATGAAACATGCCCGAAATCACTACGCCGGCATACTGAGGGCTCCTAACAAAGCAAGACTAAGGAGTCCTCATGAAAGCCAACCACCGTTATTCTCTTTCCGCCAAATTTGCCGCTGTGGCCGCCGCGCTGGCACTGGCTGGCTCCGCCGTCGCTGCCAATGATACAGCCGCGGCCCCCCAGGATGCCAAGCCTGCCGCAGTGACCGCGCAGGCGGACAAGGCGGGTGGGCACCACTGGCGCGGCCATCATCACAAGCATGGCCACAAGCAGATGCGTGACGCAGGCATGTGGGTGCCCGGCTACGGTCCCTTGAGCAAGACATTTATCGCATCCCTTTCCCTTACGGACGCCCAGAATAAACTGATCGATGAAGCACGGACAGCGCAGAAGGAAGCGCGCAAGGCCCGCTTCGAGCAGATGAAGGAAAATCACGGGCAGCGCGCCGAACAGATCAAGGCCGGCAAGATAGATCCCAAGGCTGCACTGGCGGAACGCGAAAAGGCCAGGGAACAAGCTGACAGCGAACGATCCAGGATCGATGACAAGTGGCTGGCGGTCTGGGATTCTCTCGATGCGGCGCAGCAGGAAAAGGTAGGCCAGCATTTCGCCGAGCGCGCCGAGAAGTTTGCCAAGCGTGCGCAGGAACGCAAGGAGCGCCGTGCCCAGCATAAGCAGCAGAAACAAGGCGCGGCGGAAGCGGCCAAACCCGTAGCCTCCTGATAGACAGGCGAGCGGCAGCCCGGCCTTCGGGGCGGGTCTTGCCGCAGCCTCTGGTCAGATCACTGGACGCCAGTCAGCCCGTGCAAGCCTGTTTGCACGGGCTGACTTTCCCGTTCTTGCTACGCCGCGGCCAAGGGCGGGCATTGCGGCGCATTGATGCGGCATCAATGCTGCGGGCGCTTACAGGTTAAAATTTAAGGTTGCCTGATTTGGACACCCGCACATGACACAGGAAGTACTGGACATTGAGTCCCTGGATCTCGAGGCGCGCGGCATCGCCCGCCGTGACGGCAAAGTCGTTTTCGTCGAGGGCGCGCTGCCCGGCGAACGCGTGCTTGTCAGCATTGCCCGGCGCAAGCCGTCATACGATACGGCCAGGGTAGGGAAGATTCTCAGGCCTTCCTCGCAGCGGGTGGCTCCCGCCTGTCCTCATTTTGGCGTGTGCGGCGGCTGTGCCATGCAGCATCTGGATGTCGCCGCGCAGGTTGCCGTCAAGCAGCGCGTGCTCGAGGATGCGCTCTCGCATATTGGCAAGGTGAGGGCGGGGCGGATGCTGCCTCCTATGCACGGGCCTTCCTATGGGTATCGATACCGCGCGCGCCTGTCGGTGCGCCTGGTTCGGAAAAAGGGCGGGGTGCTCGTCGGTTTTCGTGAAAAGCGCGGCAGCTATGTCGCGGACATGGGCGAATGCCGCGTGCTCGCGCCGCATGTGTCCGATATGCTGCTGCCCCTGCGCAAGCTGGTGGCTTCACTGCAGAGGCCAGACCGCATTCCTCAGATAGAAGTTGCGGTGGGCGACCGGGTTACCGCGCTGCTGATGCGCCATATGGAACCCTTGGACGACGCGGATCTCGGCTTGCTGCGTGATTTCGCCGAGAAATGGAATGTGAGCTGGTGGCTGCAGCCCAAGGGGCCCGACAGCATCCATCCGCTGGAGCGTGATGATGCGGACCGGCTGGCATATTCTTTGCCGGAGTTCGGGCTGCGCATGCCGTATCGCCCGACGGATTTCACGCAGGTGAACCACGCCATCAATCGCAGCCTGGTTTCACGAGCGCTGAGCCTGCTCGATCCGCAGCCGCAAGATCATGTCGCGGATCTTTTTTGCGGTCTTGGAAATTTCACGCTGCCGCTGGCAACAAGGGCTGCGCAGGTAACCGGCATCGAGGGCAGCGCCACGCTGACCGAGCGCGCCATGGAGGCCGCCCGCCGCCATGGCCTGGACAGCCGGATGCGCTTTGCAACCTTGAATCTTTTCGAGGTGGACGTGCAATGGTTGCGTGATCTTGGCAAATTTGACCGCATGCTCATCGATCCGCCACGCGAAGGTGCTGAAGCCGTGTCGCGCGCCCTGGCGGCATTGGCGCCTGCCGAGCGTCCGAGCCGGATCGTGTATGTGTCCTGTAGCCCCGGGACGCTGGCCCGGGATGCGGGCATCCTGGTCAACGAAGGAGGCTATCGCATTGCGGCGGCCGGCGTGATCAACATGTTTCCGCACACCGGCCATGTGGAGTCGATCGCGGTTTTCGAGGCCTGAATGGGCAGGCCGGCATCTGCCGGCCTCGGCGGCCGCTCAGACGGTTTCTTCGGCAGTGTCGGCTAGCACGCGCTGCGCTTCCTGCCTGACGCGTTCAGGCGCGGTGCCGCCGATATGGTTGCGTGCCGCAACAGAGCCTTCCAGTGTCAGAACCTGGTGTACGTCGGCTTCTATCGCACTGTGGAAGGCTTGCAGCTCGGACAGGCTGAGGTCTGCCAGGTCGCAGCCTTTTTCTTCGCAGGCCCGCACGGCGTGCGCGACGGTTTCATGGGCATCGCGGAAAGGGATGCCTTTCTTGACGAGATAGTCTGCAAGATCGGTTGCGGTGGCGAAGCCTTGAAGCGCGGCGGCCCGCATGGCGTCGGGCTTGACCCGAATGCCGCCCACCATGTCGGCGAAAATCGTCAGCGTGTCCCGTATGGTGTCGGCGGAATCGAACAGGCCTTCCTTGTCTTCCTGGTTGTCTTTGTTGTATGCCAGGGGCTGGCCCTTCATCAGCGTGAGCAGGGCGATCAGGTGGCCGTTGACGCGGCCTGTCTTCCCGCGGGCAAGCTCCGGAACGTCGGGATTCTTCTTCTGCGGCATGATGGAGCTGCCGGTGCAGAACCTGTCGGCCAGGTCAATGAACCCGACGCGAGGGCTCATCCAGAGCACAAGCTCTTCCGAGAGCCGTGAAATATGCGTCATGATCAGCGCCGCCGAAGCGCAGAATTCGATTGCGAAGTCCCGGTCGGACACGGCGTCGAGCGAATTGCGGCATACGCCGTCGAAACCCAGCGACGCTGCCACGCGTTCGCGGTCGATGGGGTAGGATGTGCCGGCCAGCGCCGCGGCGCCCAGTGGCAGGCGATTGACCCGCCTGCGGCAGTCGGCCAGCCGCTCGGCGTCGCGCCCGAACATTTCCGCATAGGCCAGCAGATGATGCCCAAACGTAACAGGCTGCGCCACCTGCAGGTGCGTGAAACCGGGCAGGATGGTGGCGGCATGCTCGAGGGCCAGTTCAGCCAGGCGCCGGCGCAGCTGCCGCAGCAGATCGAGCGCGATGTCGATTTCGCTGCGCAGCCACAGGCGAATGTCGGTGGCGACCTGGTCATTGCGGGAGCGGCCGGTATGCAGGCGCTTGCCCGCATCGCCGATGAGTTCGACCAGGCGTTTTTCTATGTTCAGGTGAACGTCTTCCAGGTCGAGCGACCATTCGAAACGCCCGTCGCCGATTTCCTCGAGTATGGAGGCCATCCCTTTTTCGATGGCGGCCTTGTCCTGCGCGCTGATGATGCCGATGGCCGAGAGCATGTCGGCGTGCGCCAGGGAGCCCTGGATGTCGAAGACCGCCAGGCGTTTGTCGAAGTCGACTGATGCGGTATAGCGCTTGACAAGGTCGGATACGGGTTCGGAGAAGCGCGCGGACCACGCCTGCGCCTTGTTGGCGAACTGGTTGTTCAGGTCGGAAGAAGTGTTTTTAGCCATAGTGCCGCAATTATAAGGGACTCGGCTACGTTATATTATCTGCCTCGATCCGTTTTCCCGCCGGGCGAGCCCGTGCCACCCCGCCCGGCGGGCAGGGCGATCCTGCTGATCTCCACTCTTCGCGCCAGCCACAGGCGGCGTGCATTGCAACATGGAACAACACACTATGCTGGCCGGCTGGCTGGTTGACGAACATATTGCCGGTTTCCTCCCCCAGGCGCTCTGGGCGCAGGTGCTTGCAGGGCTGGTCACGCTGGCGCTGCTGATGGTGCTGGCCGGCTGGATAACCGCCCGTATCGTGACGACGGTTGCGCGACGCATGCTGGTGGCAATGGGGCGGGACAACTGGTCGACGGCGCTGGCCCGCCGCCGTGTATTTCGCAGCCTGAGCTATGCGGTGCCGCTGCTAGTGGTCGCAGGCAATGTCGGCCTGTTGCCGGTAGATGAAAAATATACGGGCCTGCTGGCGCGGGTGTTCCTGTCGGCGGGGCTTGTCTTCATCTTCATGGCGCTGAGCGGGGCGTTATCCGCGTGGCAGGACATCTATTCCGCCAGCGAGCGGGCACAGACGCGCTCGATCAAGGGGTATCTGGAGCTGGGCAAGATTGCGGCGTGGGCAATCTGTCTCATTCTCGTGATCTCTGTCATGGTGAATCGCTCCCCGCTGCTCATGCTTTCGGGGTTGGGCGCCCTGTCGGCGGTGCTGCTGCTGGTATTCAAGGATACGCTGCTGTCCCTGGTCGCCAGCACGCAGATGACGACCAACGATATGCTGCGTATCGGTGACTGGATCGAAATGCCGCAGTCAGGCGCGGATGGTTTCGTGATAGACATTGCGCTGCATACCGTCAAGGTGCAGAACTGGGACAAGACCGTCACGACCATTCCCACGTACAAGCTCTTCTCGGAAAGCTATCGCAACTGGCGCTATATGTTCGAGTCAGGCGGCCGGCGCATCAAGCGCACGCTGCGGATCGATGCCAGCACAGTGCGCTTTCTGAGCGAAGAGGAAATTGCCAGCCTGAGCCGTTTTTCCCTGTTGAGCGATTACCTTGCCGCAAAGCAGCGTGAGCTGAGGGAAAGCAATCAGGCGCTGGGAGATCTGGCGGGTCTGGAGGGTAATCGCCGGCGTCTGACCAATATCGGAACGTTCCGGGCATACGCGCTGGCGTATCTGCGCCAGCATCAGGAGCTGAGGACCGACATGCTGATGATTGTCCGCATGATGGAGCCCGACTCGCAGGGCGTGCCGGTCGAGGTGTACTGCTTTTCCGCCAGGACTGCCTGGGTGGAATACGAGCGTATCCAGGGCGATATTTTCGATCATCTGCTGGCCATCCTGCCGGAATTGTCGCTCAGGCTCTACCAGGCCCCGTCGGGCGCGGATTTCTCCTCGGCCTGGGCAGGCGGGCCTGGCGCAGAAGCCGCGGCGCGACGCGGGCCACCAGACATGCGATAATTTTTCTTTATTGTGGAGCCACTACATGAAACAAATCGCGGCAATCATCAAGCCGTTCAAGCTTGACGAGGTGCGGGAGGCGCTGGCCGATATCGGCGTCAGCGGCCTGACGGTGACCGAAGTCAAGGGTTTTGGCAGGCAGAAGGGCCATACGGAGCTATACCGTGGCGCTGAGTATGTCGTTGATTTCCTGCCCAAGATTCGCATCGAAGTGGTGTTGCCGGCTCCTATGGTGGATGCGGCGATCGACGCTATCATCAAGGCCGCCTTCACGGGCAAGATCGGCGACGGCAAGATTTTTGTGACGCCGGTGGAGCAGGCCATACGCATCCGCACGGGCGAGAGCGGCATTGATGCCCTGTAAGCTGCCGGCCGGCGCGGGGAGCTGAGCCATGGCACTGCGGGCCACCATATTCAAGCTCGATCTGCATGTCGCTGATATGCGGCGCGCCTACTATGCGAGCCACGCCCTGACGCTGGCGCGCCACCCCTCTGAAACCGATGAGCGCATGATGCTGCGTGTGTTGGCTTACGCGCTTTTCGCAGACGAAGGCCTTGCCTTCACGCGTGGGCTTAGTACGACCGAAGAGCCGTCTCTCTGGCGCAAAGACCTGACTGGCGCCATCGAGCAATGGATAGAGCTCGGGCATCCCGACGAGCGCCGTCTGCTGCAGGCGGCCGGGCGTTCAGCCGAAGTGATCGTGCTCTGCTATGGCGGGCATGCAAGCCAGGTGTGGTGGCGCGGGGCGCGCAATGCCGCCGAGCGTCTCCGGAACCTTACTGTGCTATCGGTGGATCCCGCCGTCGTGCGCGAGCTGGGCGCTTATGTCCAGCGTTCCATGACGCTGCATGTCAGCATTGATGAGGAAGCTGTTCTGGTGTCTTCCGAGAAAGACAGCATGACGCTGCACGTGGAGCAGTGGCACGCTCATATGGATTCGACGCTCAGCCCCAGGTCGTAAGCCGCCTTGGCGGCGACCGACCAGAACGCGGGCAGGAAGCCTTCTGCAACCAGCAAAGGCTGGCCATGGCGCCAGAATACCGAGGCGCGCGCCAATATCTTCTGGGGCGGCGGACAATCGGCGCCAAGCATCCGCAGGGCCGTGCCATAGAGCGGGTTCTGGCGTCGGACGCGGCAGGCAATGAAGGGCGAACGCTTTATTTGCGGATCATGGTAAAGCATGTCAGCCAGCGGCCGTGTGCGCAGGCTGCGCATGCCTTGCCACCAGCCATGAGAAGCCTGCAGCGGCGTGAAGCTGCGCGCAAACACACTGTCGACGCCATTGATGGACATGATGATCTCCCGCACCCAGGCCGGACTGCGTGGCGGCAAGCCCAGCATCCAGGCTTGCGAGGCCGGCAGGCCTTGGGAGAACTCGCGGGCTACGCGCAGCTCGAGGGAGCCCAGCTGTCTGAGGCCTGCGGTCAGCGCACCGGAGCGGAACAGCCAGTGCTTTTGCTGCCGAGTGAGTGAAGGGGAGGGCGCATCGTGCCAGTCGCCATGGCGGGGCGGTATCAGTTGCATAGCGCGTATTATCGCAAATCCGGAACCGGGGGTGTCGGCCCAATGGCATTCAGCCTCGCCAGCGTAAAATAGCGTTTTGGAATGATGCGGCGCCGGGCAGTACCGGCGTGCTGGTCATTTCGCAGCAGGCGCCTATGCGCCGTCACAAATGGTTATGGAAGAAAAAGTACGCATCTCCAAACTCATGGCCCAGCGCGGGCTGTGTTCGCGCCGCGAGGCAGACAGCTACATCGAGCGCGGGTGGGTGCGGGTCGATGGGCAGCTCGTGTCCGAGCTGGGCAGCAAGGCCTGGCCGTATCAGGAAATCACGCTGGAGCGTCAGGCGCGACGCCGCCAGACCTCGCGTGTGACTATCTTGCTGAACAAGCCTGTCGGCTACGTTTCCGGTCAGGCGGAAGGGGGCTACCGGACGGCAGTGTCGCTGATCGGCGCCCAGTCGCGCTATCGCGGCGATCATTCGCCCCAGGCGTTCGAGCCGGCACACTTGCGCGGGCTGGCGCCGGCGGGGCGGCTCGATATTGACTCGCAAGGCCTGCTGGTCCTGACCCAGGATGGGCGAATCGCCCGGCAACTCATCGGCGACGATTCGGACATCGAGAAAGAATATCTGGTGAGGGTTCAAGGCCGCATCGCTTCCAACGGTCTGGCCATGCTGGACCATGGGCTTTCGCTCGACGGCAAGCCTCTGCGTCCGGCCCGGGTCGAGTGGCAGAACGAAGACCAGTTGCGCTTTCTTTTGCGTGAAGGGCGCAAGCGCCAGATCCGCCGCATGTGCGAGCTGGTGGGGCTGAAGGTTGTCGGCCTCAAGCGGGTGCGCATGGGCCGCGTGGTGCTGGGCGATCTGCCGCCCGGCAAATGGCGGTACCTGAAAGAGGGCGAGCGCTTCTAGGCGGCGTACGGCTCGTGGCGCCCGCCAGTGTGCCTGGCAGGGTGTCAGCCCTCGTTGCGCTTGAGAGAAAACCCGGCCCGCTTGTCCCGGCCCAGCGTGGCCGCCAGCCAGGGGAGGGTGACCTGCAGGCTGTCGTGCAGCGTCCACGGCGGGTTGACGACAAACATGCCGCTGCCGTGCAGCCCATACCCGTCCGCAGCAGGCTTGCATACGGTCAGGGCAGCATCCACCCACGACACCTGCAGACGCTCGAGAGCGCGCACCATTTCGGTTGCTTCGCGCCGTTGAACCAGGGGATACCAGACCGCGAAGCAGCCCGTCGCAAAACGCCGCAGCCCTTCGGTGACGGCGTTGAGCGTCTTGCGGTAGTCATGCTTGTCTTCGTACGATGGGTCTATGACGGTGATTGCGCGGCGCGGCGCGGGCGGCAGTTGCGACTTCAGGCCTGCAAAGCCATCTGCCTCGTGGATTGTTGTCTGCCGCAGGGCCACGCGGCCCTGGCTGCGCAGGTTATGCCGCAGCACCTCTGCCTCGGAAGGATGCATTTCGAACAGGCGCAGCCGGTCGTGTTCGCGCATGGCGCCCAGGGCCAGCCACGGCGAGCCAGGGTAGAAGTTTGCCACGCCATCGGGGTTGAAGTGTTCGACCGCTTTCAGATAGCGCTCTATCATGGGAGGGGGGGCGTCGGCCGCGAGAACGCGGTCAAGGCCATCGGCGAACTCCCCATTCTTCAGCGCCCAGTCGCTGCGCAGGTCGTAGATGCCCGCGCCCGCATGCGTGTCTATCACCCAATAGGGGGTGTCCTTGCGATTGTAGTAATCCAGGATATGGATCAGGATGGCGTGTTTCAATACATCGGCGTGGTTGCCGGCATGAAAGGCGTGTCGGTAGCTGAACAAGACTGTATTCCGGTTACTTGAAATGGATTGGCGCCATTGCGGCAACCTCGTCGGTCACGATGGCGTTGCATCCCCATGCGAGCAGCTCTCGGGCGCGTTCTGCATCATTGACTGTCCACACGACCACGGTGTAGCCGGCATCGCGGATCTGGGCAACGATTTCGCGGGTGGTGTACTTGTTGTTCAGATTGGCTCCCTGGCATTGCAGGCGCGACAGGCGCTCGGCCCAGTCGGCAGGCACCTCCTTGTGAATGAGCAGGGCACGGGGCAGCGCCGGGGCGGCCTGCAGCGCGGCCTGCAGTGCCGCTTCGGAAAAGGACGACAGCAATGGCGGCAATGCGGCATCTCGCCACATGGATTGCGCCAGCAGCGCAACCTGCCTGCCCGTTTCCGCCTCAGCCCCTGTTGTCGGCTTGATTTCGATATTGCTGTGTATGCCGTTGGCGATGGTGAAAGCGGCGATGGAATGCAGGCATGCAATGGGCTCGCCAGCGTAGCGCGGCGAGTGCCAGCCGCCGAAGTCGATGTTGGCCAGTTCCGCATAGTTGAGGCCGGATGCCAGGCCCTGGCCGTCGGAGGTTCTGTCCATCGTGTCGTCATGCAGCAGGATGGGGACGCCATCGCGGCTTAGCTTGACATCGTATTCCATCATCCGGAAGCCGTGCTCGGCTCCCAGGCGGATGGATGCCAGGGTGTTTTCAGGCGCCAGACGGCCTGCCCCGCGGTGTGCGATCATTTTTGGATAGGGCCAGGCGGGAAGATTCTGAGGCATGAGGGATGTCCTGTCGGTGCGTGAGAGCGCAATAGTGGGACATTTTATCGCTGTCCGGCAATTTCGAAGGGAATGCCAGGCACAAATGGTAAACTCGCAAGGTTTTCCGATACGCCTTCGATACATTCCTTCGATACAACCGTCAACCGCCTGGGCTGCCCCGGCGCGGCGACAGTGAGTGATGCATGTTTGATTTCATTCGTACCCATCAGCGCCTGATGCAATTTATATTGCTGATACTGATCCTGCCGTCTTTCGCGCTGATCGGGGTCAGTGGCTACACCAATTACGTGTCGGGCGACAAAGATCTCGTCAAGGTCGGTTCGGGCGCCATTACGCAAAAGACTTTCGATCAGGCCCGTAACAACCAGTTGCAGCAAATGCAGCAGAATAGTTCGGGCGGCTTCGATCCGAGCGTGCTCGATACGCCCGAGGCGCGGCGCGCCTTGCTGGATCAGCTCGTTGACAGGCAACTGCTGATCGACACGGCGACCTCGGAGCATTTCAGCGTGTCCGATACGGCATTGCGCCAGGCTATCGCTTCGATGCCGCAGCTGCAGGTTGACGGGCATTTCTCGCCGGAGCGCTATAACCAGGCGCTGGCTGCCGCCGGGCTGAGCACGCGAGATTTCGAAGAAAGCCAGCGCGCCCAGCTTGCGCTGGATCGGGTCCTGGGGCCCGTGGCCAGCACGTCCGGCCTGCCCGCGCCTGTCGTGGCCCGCATCGAAACAGTGCTCACTGAACAGCGTACCGTCAGGCTCCAGTCGTTCCCTGTCTCGGACTACGAGAAAGGCGTGGAAATCACGGACAAGGATATCCAGGACTGGTACGAAAAGAACAAGCAGAGCCTGGAACTTCCCGACCAGGTGACGGCGCAGTACCTGCTGCTGAACGAAGCCGCAGCGATGAGCAATCTGCCGACACCGAGCGAAGAGGACCTTCGAGCCTACTACGAGCAGAACAAGAGCCGCTATGTGCGTCCTGCCCGTGTGAATGTCAGCCATATCCAGATCAACGTCTCCGCCGACGCCACTGGCGAGGCGCGCAAGCAGGCCCATGAAAAGGCGGTGGCCCTGGCCGCTCAGCTCAAGGCCGATCCCTCGTCATTTGCAGACGTCGCCAAGGCGCAGTCGCAGGACGCGGGTACGGCGGCCGATGGAGGCAAGCTCGGGTGGATTACCAAGGGTTCATGGCCCGCCAACCTCGAGGATGCCGTCTTCTCCCTGAAACAGGGGGATATTTCGGGGGTCATAGATGGCCCGGGCGGCTATCACATCTTCCATGTCAACGAAGTGCAGCCTGAGCATGGCGAGAGCTTCGAAGAGGCAAAATCCAAGCTGGAATCCGAAGTGAAGCGCCAGATGGGGGCCAGCCGATTTGCCGAAATGGCTACACAGCTCACCAGTCTGGTCTACGACAACCCGAACAGCCTGGATCCGGCGGCCCAGGCGCTGGGCATCAAGCTGCGCACCGCAGCGGGTATAGCGCGCGACCGTCTGCTTGCCTCGGATGAGGTTCCGGCAAACGCCGCATCGGCCAGCGAAGACGCTGCGCTGCTTGATGATGTGCGGGTGCGCCGGGCGCTGTTCGCGACACAGGCGCTGAACGAGAAGCAGAATTCCGGCGTTATTGAAATTTCGCCCGATACCATGATTGTCGTGCGCGTACAGGAGCGCATTCCGGCGCACGTCCCAGACCTTGCCCAGGTTACCGATCACATCCGCAATACGCTGACCAGCGAGCGCGCGCTGCAGGCCGCCAAGAAGGCCGGCGAGACAGCTCTGGCTGCCTACAGGCAGGCGGCGGCAAAAGATGCCCCGGAAGGCTTTGGCTCCCCGCTTGAAGTTAGCCGCATTGATCCGCAAGGGCTGCCCAAGATGGTGACGGATGCCGCTTTCAATACTGCGACCGACTCCTTCCCGCAGTACCAAGGTGTGGCGGGCCCGCAGGGCTACGTGGTACTGCGCGTCGAGGGAGCCAAGCCTGGCACTACCGAAAGCGCCATGCTGGCGGGCCTGCAGTCTGACCTCTCACGGCTTTGGGGGCAGGCAGAAGAGAACGCGGTGCTCCAGGCCATGCGCGAGCAGGCAGGCGTGCAGATCCTCCCCGAGGGCGAGGAGGCAATCGCTGGGGATGCATCGGCTAAGTAATAAGACACAGCATGGCGAGGCTGCCAGGAGGCGGCCTGTGCCAGAAGCCGCAGTCGCATGAAAATCGCCGCAATGCGGCGATTTTTTTCTGTGTCGCGCGCCAGGCGGCAAGCGTGTGCCCAAGGCTGCCGCCGCGTCAAAGCGCGGCGCTGGATCACATCTTCATGTTTCTGGGCAGCCAGACGGCGATATCAGGCCATGTGTAGATCAGCAGCAGCGCGACGATCATGAGGATAAACATGGGCAGCGACACGCGGGCCAGATAGGGCAGCTCTTTTTTGGTCATGCCAGAGAGCACAAAGAGATTGAAGCCGACCGGAGGTGTGATCTGCGCCATTTCAATGACAAACACCAGGAAGATGCCGAACCAGATCAGGTCGATGCCCGCGGCGGTGACTGTGGGAAGCAGGACGCCCATGGTCAGCACGACAATGGAAATGCCGTCCAGAAAGCAGCCAAGAACAACGTAGAAGATCGTCAGTGCGCAGATCAGGCCGAACTGCGACAGCCCGAGCGACGAAATCCACTCAGCCAGCTGGCGCGGCAGGCCGATATATCCCATGGAGAGCGTCAGGAACTGGGCGCCGGCCAGGATGAGCGCAATCATGCAGTAGAGCCGCGTGGCGCCCATGAGCGATTCCTTGAACACCGGCCAGGTAAGCGAGCCTTGCGTGGCCGACAGAATCAATGCGCCGATGACGCCGACGACGGCAGCCTCAGTGGCTGTGGCAAAGCCGGTGTAGATGGTGCCGAGCACCACGGCGATCAGGATGACGACGGGGATCAGGTGACGCGATTCATACAGCTTCTGGCCAAAGCTCAAGGCTGTGTCCGCCTGCGGGATCCTGCCGGGATTGAGCATCGACCAGACGGCGATATAGCCCATGAACAGCGACGCCAGCATGATGCCGGGCAGAATGCCGGCGATGAACAGCTTGGATATGGAGACATCCGCCGCCACGCCGTACACAATCATGATGATCGACGGCGGGATCAGCAGCCCTAGCGTGCCCGCTCCCGCGAGCGTGCCGATGATCTGGTCTTGGGGGTAGCCACGCCGTGTCAGTTCGGGGATGGTCATTTTGCCAATGGTCGCGCATGTCGCGGCGGACGAACCCGAGACCGCCGCGAAGATGGCGCAGCCTACGATATTGGTATGCAGCAGCCGGCCCGGGATGCGATCCAGCCATGGCGCCAGGCCCCGGAACAGGTCCTGCGACAGGCGTGAGCGAAACAGGATCTCGCCCATCCACAGGAAAAGCGGCAGCGCTGTCAGCGTCCAGCTTGATGCGGCGCCCCAGATGGTAATGGCCATGGCATCGCCGGCGGGACGGCTGGAAAAAATCTCCATGCCTATCCACGCAGTGCCTGCCAGAGTCAGGCCTACCCATACCCCACAAGCCAGGAAGCCGAAAATCGAGACGACCAGCAGCGCAATGATCAAAACTTCATTCATGGTGGGCATCTTCCTGCGTGGTTTCGGCAATTCCCTTCATGTGCCGCACGGTTTCGTCCACCACGGCGATCAGGAAAATGACTGTGCCCAGCGCCATGCTGATCTGGGGAATCCAGAGAGGGGTGGCGTCATCTCCGGTCGAAATATCCTGATAGGCGTAGGAGTCGATGACCAGCTTGATGCTGAACCATGCGAGGCTGGCCGCGATGACGCTTGCCACCAGCAAGGCAAAGATGTCCAGCCGCAGCCGGCCTTTTGCGGGAAGGGCGGCCAGAAGCAAGGTTACGCGTATGTGCTCCCCGCGCTTGAATGTGTGGGCCAGCGCCAGAAAGCCGGCTGCCGCCATGCTGTAGCCCGCATAGGCGTCGAGCCCGCCGATGTGTGTGCCGAGCTGGCGGGTGGCGATAGACAGCGTGATCGCCACCAGCACCCCTATCATGAAGACAGCGGCCAGCCCGCCAGACAGCGTATAGAGACTGTCCAGGAGTTTGCGCATGAATAGTCCCGCTTATTTGCCGGCCCGATAGGCATCGATGACTTTCTGCCCGTCGGGACCTGCGCGTTTCAGCCATTCGCCGAGCATGGTTTCACCGACTTTGTCCAGACCCTGCATCAGCGCATCGGAAGGCTTGATGATTTCCATGCCATTCTTGGCCAGGTTGTCCAGATACCACTGCGTCTTTTCACGCGAGCTGTCCCAGCCGCGTTTCTCCGCTGCGTCAGCGGCCTGCATGAGCGCTTTCTGGTCCTTTTCCGGCAGCCGGTCATAAGCCTTCTTGTTCATGATGACGGCATTCTTGGGCAGCCAGGCCTGGGTATCGTAGAACTTCTTGATGTATTCATAGGTCTTGGTATCCCAGCCTGTCGACCCCGAAGTCATGAATGCGTCCACCACGCCGGTGGCCATGGCCTGGGCCAGCTCGGACTGCTGTATGGTCACCGGCTGGGCGCCGACCAGCTCGGCGATTCGCGCCGTCACCGGGCTGTAGGCGCGCCATTTCACGCCCTTCAGGTCGTCGACAGTCTTTATGTCTTTGTTCGCGAAGATTCCCTGAGGCGGCCACGCGACGGTGTAGACCAGCATCATGCCCTGGGAAGCAAGCTTCTTCTGCAGCGCCTCTTTCTGCGCCTGGTAGAGCTTCCAGGCAGCGTCGTATCCGGTCGCCAGGAAGGGCAGGCCATCCAGCGCATAGATAGGATCTTCATTGGCATAATTGGTAAGGAGGATCTCCCCAATCTGGGCCTGGTTGCCCTGGACGGCCCGCTTGATTTCCGGGGCCTTGAAGAGCGAGGCATTGCTGTGCAGGGTGATCTTCAGGTCGCCATCGCTGAGCTTGTCGACATCCTTGATGAATTGTTCGAGGTTCTGCGTATGCAGGTTGGATGCCGGGTAAGCGCTGGGCAGGTCCCACGTGGTGGAAGCCTGTGCGTTGATGCCGACCATGGCGGCGCTGGTGGCGGCGAGCAGTGCGAGCGTCTTCTTCATTGATGGCCTCTTTCTTGATGGCGACACACGCCCCAATACAGCGTGTGCTGCCGGTGCTTTTATCGGACGCGGGCGCTGGTGGTGCTGTCGTGGAGCACCGGGCGCTGCGTGGCCGCTCGATTGTAGTTCGACTGTTTTACAAACCGTCACGCGCGTTGCCCAATTTAGGGGTAAATCCTAGGCATGGAAAACTCGCGCAGCATGGCTCCGGTGTGTGCCGGAACCGGGCGTCGCCCGGTTTGCGTCTGGCGCGCCAAAGCGTTCTAATCGTGTCTTTTCCATGGATGCCGGACATGCATGAAGCCACTGCTGCGGTGTTGGCGCACCGCGGGCATGGGCCGGCAGGAGTGTTTACAACATGCGCATCATCAGAGCCTTGCTGCTTTTCTGGCTGCTCGCGCCGCTGGCGGCGGGCGCCCAGGGCTATATCTCGCGGTTGCTGAACCATCCCGTGCCAGGCGGCGTGGCCGTTGTGCCGTTGGGTGAATCGGCATCGGGCGCCAGCGCCTTCCTCAAGGACAGACAGGTCATGGTGCTGCGCGATAGCGACGGGTCGTGGATCGCGGTCGTGGGCGTGGATCTCAAGACGCAAGTGGGCCGGAAGCAAATTGAACTGCGTCTGGCGGATGGCGGCCGGAGGATGATCGCGTTCACGGTGCTGCCGCGCGAGTACCCCGCGCAGCATATCAAGCTCAAGAACAAGCGACAGGTCAACCCGGATCCCGACCAGCTGCGCCGCTATGAGCGCGAATACAAGGCGCAGATCGACGCGTATTCAAGTTTCCGCAATGAGGGGCCGAGCAATATTTCCCTTGACCGCCCGGTGCAGGGACGCCTGTCTGGCAGGTTCGGACTGCGCCGGTTTTTCAATGGCGAAGAACGCAATCCGCACTCAGGGCTTGATTTTGCCGTACCGGCGGGCACGCCAGTCAAGGCGCCCGCCGACGGTGTTGTGACTATCGTGGACAATTATTTTTTCAACGGCAAGACGGTTTTCATCGACCATGGCCAGGGGTTGGTCACCATGTACTGCCATCTGTCCGCTTTCGATGTGAAGGTTGGCGACCGAGTCAGCAGGGGGCAGGTCATCGCGCGTGTGGGCTCCACAGGAAGGGCGACTGGTCCGCACCTGCACTGGAATGTCAGCCTGAACAATGCCCGCGTGGATCCCGCGATTTTCATCAATGCTTATGACCAGTGAGGCTCCCGGAGCGGCATCGCGATGCAGCCCTTTTGCCGCCGGCTTGCGGGACAGCCTGTCCATTGCCATAGGTTACGTGCCGGTGGCGATTTCTTTCGGCCTGGCTGCCGTCTATGCAGGCATGTCGCCGGCGCTGGCCCTGATGACGTCGCTGTTTGTCTACGCGGGTGCGAGCCAGTTCATCCTGCTGAGCCTGCTGGCCGCGGGCGGGGCGCCCGCCAGTGTTGTCGGAATCGTGCTGCTGATGAATCTGAGGCATCTTTTTTATGGCCCAGCCATGTTGGGAAGAATGGACCCCGGCCAGAGGCGGCTGCCCTTGCCGCTGCTTGCCGCGGGGCTGACTGACGAAGTGTTTGCCACATCCATGGCCAGGTTGCGGCAGCAGCCTGCGGCGGGGCGGGAATACTGGTACGCCGGGCTGCAGCTTGGCGCCTACGCCTCCTGGGTGGGAGGCACCGCGATCGGCGCCTGGTTCGGGCAAGACTGGCTGGAGCAGTCTCCGCTTCTGGCGGGCATGCTGGGGTTTGTGCTGCCTGCGCTGTTTTTTGCTCTGCTGCTCGAGATACGCGTTCTGGTGGCGGGCCGTGTGCTGGCCGGGGCAGGCATCGCTGCGGGATGCGCGCTTCTGTGGTTGCCTTCCTATGCCGCCATCATCGCTGGCATGGTGGCGGGCGCTTTGCTGGCGATGCGTTTCCCGGCGCAGCCGGCCTCCGTAGCCAAGGCCGGTCCGGACGAAGGGGGCGCGCGATGAGCACGGTAACCGTCATGACAGTGATTCTGTGCTCGGGAATCGGCACATTCCTGATTCGCTGGCTGCCCATGCGGTGGCAGGAAAAGGGGGCCGGCGGCGCGATGAAAGCCGGCTGGCTGAGGCGCGCCCTCGATGCCATCGGTCCGGCCGCGATTGTCGCCTTGCTGACGGTATCGCTCGTTGGGCTGCTTGACCTGCGGTCGCCCGCAGGATCAGCGCTGCCCTTGCTCGCGGGCCTGCTGGGGGTCATGGCGGGACGGCGCTATCTGCGCACGATAGCGTGGTCCACGCTGGCAGGCGTGCTGGCCTATGGCGCAGCCATGTGGATCGTGCAGGCTGCCAGCTAGCCTTTGACGCGGACGATCTTCTGAACCTGGGGAACGTGACGCATGGCTCTTATGACCTGCGCGAGGTGCTTGCGGCTGTCGACCTGAACAGTAAGATGCAGCACGCCTGTGGCGCCAGCCTCGTCCTGCATGGTCAGGTGCATGATGTTGGAGTCGGCTTCGGTGATCTCGGCCGCCAGCCTCCCGAGCACGCCGCGCTCATTGATCACGGTAACGTCCAGTCGCGTGGCCAGGTGCCGCGCGGTGTTGGCGTCCCAGACAACAGGGATCCAGCGCTCCGGCTCTCTTGCCCGCTGGCGCTGGGCCACGGCGCATTCTTCCATATGAACCACCAGCCCGTGGCCCAGGCGTATGCCGCCAATGATCGCGTCGCCCGGCAAGGGTCCGCAACAAGGCGCCAGCTGTACAGCCTGGCCCTCGTTGCCATGGATGACAATGGGCGCGCCTGCGGCGGTGGTCAGCTCGTCAACGGCAGCTGCCGTGGTGGCAAGCAAGGCGTTTTCGGGCGCGAAGCGGCGGGCGACGACAGCCGCCAGGCGCTTGCCCAGGCCGATGTCGGCCAGGATCTCGTCGCGTGAACTGGCGCCGGAGCCCTTGGCCAGCTTTTCCCATTCGGGATCATCATTGGCGGGGTGGGGCAGCTTGAGCTGGTCAAAGGCCTGGTTGAGCAGGCGCTGCCCGAAGGCAACCGATTCCTCGTATTTGACGGTGCGCAGGTAATGGCGGATTTCCGAGCGGGCGCGGCCTGTGCGCACATAGTTCAGCCACTGCGTGCTGGGGCGCGAGGCGGGAGAGGTGACGATCTCGACCGAGTCACCGCTTTTCAGTTCCGTGCGTAGCGGCACGAATTCGCCGTTGATCTTGGAGGCCACCGCCTGGTTGCCGACATCTGTATGAATGGCGTAGGCGAAATCGACCGGTGTGGCGCCGCGCGGCAGCGACAGTATCTTGCCCTGGGGTGTGAAGACATACACCGCGTCGGGGAAAAGATCGACCTTGACATGCTCGAGAAACTCGCCCGAATCGCCGGTCTGGCTCTGTATGTCCAGCAGCGACTGCAGCCATTGATGCGTGCGCTTTTGCAGGTCGTTAAGCGTAACGTCTTCGTCCTTGTAGAGCCAGTGCGATGCCACGCCCTCCTCGGCGACATGATCCATTTCGCGCGTGCGGAACTGGAATTCGACGGGCGTGCCATAGGGGCCCACAACGGTGGTGTGCAGAGACTGGTAGCCATTCACTTTTGGAATGGCAATGTAGTCCTTGAATTTTCCGGGAACCGGCCGGTATAGCTGATGCAGGGTGCCCAGGGCCAGATAGCATTCGGGCAGCGTATGCACGATGACCCGGAAGCCGTAGATATCCAGCACATCGGAAAAGCTTTTCTTCTGCTCCAGCATCTTGTTGTAGATGCCATAGAGGGATTTTTCCCTGCCGTTGATTTCCGCTTCGATGCCTGCCGCGGGCAGCGCCACGCGTACCGCATCGGAAATCTTGCCCAGCACTTCCCGCCTGTTGCCGCGTGCCGCCAGCAGGGCCTTGCGCAGCACTTCATAGCGGTTGGGATATATGGCCTTGAAACAGAGATCCTGCAGCTCGCGGAACAGCGCATTCAGGCCCAGGCGATGCGCGATGGGCGTATAGATTTCAAGTGTTTCGCGGGCGACGCGGCGGCGCTTCTCGGATGCGACGGCGCCAAGCGTGCGCATATTGTGAAGCCGGTCGGCCAGCTTGATCAGGATGACGCGTACATCGCGCGCCATGGCCAGGAGCATTTTGCGAAAGCTCTCGGCCTGCTGCTCCGCCTTGGTGGCGAAGTCGAGCCGGTCGAGCTTGGAGACGCCGTCGACGATCTCGGAAACGTCGGCGCCAAAGCGCTCGGCAAGCTCTTGCTTGGATACGCCCTGGTCCTCGATGACATCATGCAGCAGCGCCGCCATGAGCGAGTCTGCATCAAGCTTCCAGCCCGCGCAGACTTCGGTGACTGCGATGGGGTGGGATATATAGGGCTCGCCGCTGGCGCGGAATTGGCCCAGGTGAGCCTGGTCTGCGAAGCGGTAGGCTTCCTTGACCCTTTCCACATCCTTGGGATCAAGGTAGCGGCTGATAATCTCGGTAAGCGGCGCCAGCGAGGCAATGGTATTGGGAACCGCTTCAGGCTGAGCCTGAGCCAGGGCGGGCGGCGCTTTGGCAGATTTCTTGCGGCGCAGGCGCGGGCCCTTCTTCAGGGCGGCCAGCAGGCCGGACGACGCGCCGCGCAGAGCTGAAAATGCCATGGCCGCCTCTGTGATCAGGTCGGGACTTTGCGCAGCATTTCCATGCCAGTGGAACCGGCGGCGATTTCACGCAGGGCCGTGACCGTGGGCTTGTCTTTGGTTTCGAGGCGCGGTTCGTGGCCCTGGGCCAGCTCGCGTGCGCGATAGGCTGCGACCAGAGTCAGGTTGAATCGATTGGGGATGTTATCCAGGCAATCTTCGACGGTAATGCGGGCCATGTTTAACCTTGTAAAGGATGGTCTGTGGGTAAGTTATTGTCAGGAAACGGTTTTGCTGATGCCAAGCTGGGAGAAAAGCGCTTCGTTGCGTGCTGCCTGCGCCGGATAGCGCAGGCGGGCCGCGGCAACAATTTGCCCGAGTTGTAGCAATGCCGTGCTAAATTCTTGATTAATAATAACATATTGGCATTCGGAAGCATGCGACATCTCGCTGCCGGCGGCCAGTAATCGGCGTGAAATGACCTCGGGGGCATCCTGGCCCCGTTTGGTCAGCCGCGACTCGAGCGCCTGAACCGACGGCGGCAGAATGAAGACGCCGATGGCCTGGGGAAAGTGCGTACGCACCTGGCGCGCGCCTTGCCAGTCGATTTCCAGCACGACATCGCGGCCCTCGGCCAGCGCGCTGTCTATCCGGTCGCGGGGAGTTCCATAGAAATTGCCGTGAACCTCGGCCCATTCGAGCAGCGCATTCTGTTCGCGCAAGGCGTGGAATTCCTCCTGTGTCACGAAGCGATAATGCTTGTCGGCTTCTTCGCCCGGCCTGGGCTCGCGCGTAGTGCAGGAGATCGAAAGCACTATGGTGGGATCCTGCGCGAGCAGGGCATTGACCAGGCTGGACTTGCCTGCGCCGCTTGGAGCGACCACCATGAAAATATTGCCGGGATAAGATGACATGAGTTGCGAATGTCTGACTGGGAAGCCTGCCATTTTACAACGGGTCGGTCCCGAGCCCGTTGCGGCAGGAGTTTCCCCGGGGTGTCTGGCCTGGCCGCTGACGCGGCGGGCCGCCACGCATCGGGACCGCGTTCAGCCCTGTCCGATTTGCGCGTTCGGGCCGGGAGGGGCCTCGATCCCCAGCACTTCGAGGGTGCGGTCATAGCTGTTGCGGTTACCGCACAGGAAGACGGCAGCATCGCCTGGGTTCATGTTGAAGGCGATGTCTTCCACTTGCGTAAGCGCCTCATCGGGATGGCTGACCGCGGTCACATGCACATCACCGTCTTCATCGAATTGCTCGGGCGGGACGAAGTCGGCAACCAGCTCGATATCTGGCGCACTGACCACAACATAGGAGCGGAACGTGAGGTCCTCGATCGTGACGTCCAGGATCAGGCCTTGTTTCAGCGTGTCGACGATCTGGCTGGTAGGGTGCATGCTCATGGCGTTTGGCGGAGGCGGAAATAGGGTCAGGCGCCGCGGCTGAAATCCAGCGTGGCGATCACCGGCGCGTGGTCGGAGGGCTGCTCGTTGGCTCTAGGGGCTTTGTCGATGGCGCAGCCTGAGCAAAGAGGCGTCAGCGCCTCGGAGAGCAGAATGTGATCGATGCGCAGCCCTGCATTGCGGCGAAACGCGAAGCGGCGATAGTCCCACCAACTATAAGACTTTTCTTCCTGCGGGAACAGGCGGAAGGCATCCGTCAGGCCTAGGTCGAGCAGAGCATTGAATGCCCGGCGCTCTGGCTCGGATACAAGCACGTCGCCTTCCCATTTTGCCGGATCGTAGACATCGGCATCCGCCGGCGCAACGTTATAGTCGCCCAGGATAGCCAGGCGGGGATGGCGCTCCAGCTCTTCGGTCAGCCATTCCCGCAAGGCCGCAAACCATTCAAGCTTGTAGGCATACTTGTCGCTGCCCACGGCCTGGCCATTGGGGCAGTACGCGCTGATGATGCGCACCGGGCCGTCGTCGCATTGCAGCGTGGCGGCAATGATGCGGCGCTGGTGATCGTCAAATGCGGGGATGTTTCGCTGGACCTCTTCGCATTGGGCCCTGGCAATAATGGCAACGCCGTTGTAGGTCTTTTGCCCAGCCCAGACCGCCTGGTAGCCGATCTCGGTGAATGCGTCCAAAGGGAAGAACTCATCGGCCAGCTTGAGTTCCTGCAGGCACAGGGCGTCGACGGGGTTTTTCCCGAGCCAGTCGAGCACCTGGGGCAGGCGCACTTTCAGCGAGTTCACGTTCCAGGTGGCTATTTTCATGTTCAGCGGCAAAAGCTTAGATTGTCCCAGAATTGCGGGGCGGCGCAAACATGGGAAGGGGTGGCGGGCTGGTTGAGGGTGCGAAATAATGGATTATATGTAATTATTTGCTGCGAGAAATGGCCTATCTTCTTTCATCTTGATGCCAATTTGCTGAAAGCCTTGATTTTAAGGGGCTGAATGTAGTACCCTGTAAGAGTACGGGGCGCACGGGGTGCCCCTGTAATGCATCAAGGAGAGATAAAACATGGCAACAAAACCCACGGCGAAAAAGCAGCCTTTTGTAATTGAGCCCCTGAACTGGGTCGCGCCGGGTACGCGTAGCGAAGATACGAAAAAGAACGCCGAGAGCCAGCAGTCCACTCCCGCGGAGAAATCCCAAGACTGACTTACCGCCTGCCGGGTTTGGCGTCAGGTCGCTGATGCCAGCGTGGCCAGGAATGCGTCGCAGACCGCTTCCAGCATAAATGGCCATGCGATGCCGGGTAAGGCAAAAGGGCCGGGTCCAGCATGCAGGGCCCGGCCCTTTTGCCTTGTGTGAGGGTAGTTGCCGATCGCCTGTGCTGCGCTGCCGCAATTTTCCGCCAGACAGGGTACTATTGGAGCCAGGCCAGCGTACCGCTGTACCCATCGGAACAACCACCGGGAGACTCAACATGGAAGAAGTTGTCGTTGTCGGCGCATGCCGAACAGCCATTGGCGATTTTGGAGGCGGGCTCAAAGACGTTGCGCCTTGCGACCTGGGCGCTACAGTTCTCAAGGCCGTGCTGGAGCGCAGCAATGTGCCCGCGGAGGATGTCGGCCATGTGGTATTCGGGCACGTGATCAATACGGAACCGCGCGACATGTACCTTTCCCGCGTGGCAACCCTGAATGCCGGCATGCCCCAGGCCACGCCGGCATTCAACGTCAACCGCCTCTGCGGATCGGGCTTGCAGGCAATCGTTTCCGCCGCGCAGGCCTTGCGTCTTGGCGACGCCGAGGTCGCGATCGGGGCTGGCGCCGAAAGCATGAGCCGCGCGCCCTATATCTCGCCCGCGCAGCGCTGGGGCGCGCGCATGGGGGATGCCGTCATGCTCGACATGATGACGGGTGCGCTCTCGGATCCGTTCGAGAAAATGCATATGGGGGTTACCGCGGAAAATGTCGCGAAGAAGTACGACATTACGCGCGAGGCGCAGGACGAGCTGGCGCTCGCTTCGCACAACCGGGCTGAAAATGCGATCAAGCAGGGCTATTTCAAAGAGCAGATCGTGCCTGTATCCATCAAGACGCGCAAGGGCGAGGTGGTCTTCGATACCGACGAGCATGTGCGCATGGGCGCTACCGCAGAAAACTTCCAGTCGCTGCGGCCTGTTTTCCAGAAAGAGAATGGCACGGTTACGGCGGGCAATGCTTCGGGCCTGAACGATGGCGCCGGCGCCGTATTGCTGATGACAGCGGGCGCGGCGAAAGCGCGCGGCGTCAAACCCATGGCTCGCCTGGTGTCATATGGCCATGCGGGTGTGGATCCCCGCTATATGGGCATAGGCCCCGTTCCTGCGACCCGTATCGCCCTGCAGAAGGCCGGGCTGGATGTCGGACAGATGGACGTTATCGAGGCCAATGAAGCCTTTGCCGCACAGGCCTGCGCTGTCAGCCGCGAACTGGGCTTCGATCCCGCCAAGGTGAACCCCAACGGCAGCGGCATCAGCCTGGGGCACCCGATAGGCGCAACCGGCGCAATCATTACGGTCAAGGCGCTGCATGAGCTTGAGCGCATACAGGGCCGTTATGCGCTGGTCACCATGTGCATTGGCGGAGGCCAGGGCATAGCAGCGATCTTCGAACGTGTCTGAATTGCGCAGCCGGCGCCGCAATATGGCGCCTGCCGGCCCAGGTCCCGGCGCCGATGACGAGCCCACGCTGTCCGAGCAGGATGGTGTGCGCTATCTGCATTTCGGCACGGAATGGATACAGGGTGCAATGCGCGTATCTGCTCCCGCCGAGCTGGTGCTGGCCTATACGCGGCAGATGATGGCGTGGCTGCTGTTCCTCGAAACGGGGCGGGACGACGAGGTCGGCATCCTGGGGCTTGGCGCAGGCTCTTTGCTGCGCTACACGCTCAGGCATACCCAGGCCAGCGTCGTGACGGCGGAATGGAATCCCGCCGTCACTGCGGCCTGCCGCATGTATTTCCGGCTGCCAGGCACGTCAAGATCGGCGATCGAGCATTGCGATGCCGCCGAATGGGTGCAGGATAGCCGCAATATGGGGCGCTGCAAAGTTCTCATGGTGGATCTCTACGATAGCGCCGCCCAGGGGCCGGTACGCGAAAGCCAGGCTTTCTACGAGGGTTGCCGCAATACGCTGGGCGACATTGGCGTCATGACCGTCAATCTGTTCGGCAATCACGAAAGCTTTCCCCGCAACCTTGAGAACATTCGCAGCGCTTTCGGCGGCAGGGTGCTGGAGCTGCCGGAAATCGACGAAGGCAATCGTGTCGTGCTGGCGTTCAAGGGGCCTTTGCTGGACGTCACCGTCGAGCGCCTGCTTCAGCGTGCCGAACGTGTGGAATCCGTGTATGGGCTGCCCGCCCGACGCTGGGCTCGGGAGCTGCTGGCGGGCCAGGGCAGGGGGCCGGCGCTGGTGGTCTGAACTGCGGCGCGTGCAGGGATATCCCTTGAGGCAAACCGCCTGCCAACTTGTTAGACTTACGGCCATTGGCGGAGCCTCGCCGGGCATGTCGATGCCTTTTTCAACCGGACAAGGAGCATTTATATGAAGTTGATCAAGTCTGCCAGTCTCCTGGCGGGCGCAGCGGTGATGGCTGCGTTTGCTTGTGCGCCGGCCAGCGCGCAGTCGGTGGCTGTCACATCCATTGTCGAGCACCCGGCGCTGGATGCTGTCAAGGACGGCGTGAAAGAAGCGCTGCAGGCGGCTGGCTATACAGAATCCAAAGGCCTGGAATGGCAGTTCCAGACGGCGCAGGGCAATAACGCCATCGCGGCGCAGATCGCGCGCAAGTTCGTCGGTGACAATCCCGACGTCATTGTCGCCATCGCAACGCCTTCGGCACAGGCCGTCGTGGCTGCCACAAAAACCATACCGGTAGTCTATTCCGGCGTGACCGATCCGGTGGCGGCCCAGCTGGTGCCGTCGTGGGAGCCCTCGGGTACCAATGTCACCGGCGTGTCGGACAGCCTGGCGCTGGAAAAACAGGTTGAGCTCATCAAGAAGGTCGTGCCGAACGCCAAGCGGGTAGGCATGGTCTACAACCCGGGCGAGGCCAACTCTGCCGTGGTGGTCAAGGCGCTGCGCGAAATGCTGCCCAAGTCCGACATGTCGCTGGTTGAGGCTACCGCCGCCCGTACCGTGGATGTCGGCGCCGCGGCCCGCAGCCTGGTAGGCAAGGTGGATGTGATTTACACCAACACAGACAACAATGTGGTGTCCGCTTACGAGTCGCTGGTCAAGGTCGGCAATGATGCGAAGATTCCGCTGATTGCCTCGGATACCGACAGCGTCAAGCGCGGCGCGATTGCCGCGCTGGGCGTGAATTATCACGATCTGGGCCTGCAGACCGGCAAGGTGGTGGTGCGCATTCTCAAGGGCGAAAAGCCCGGGGCGATCGCTTCGCAGACGAGCGACAAGCTGGAGCTTTACGTCAACAAGTCCGCCGCGGCCAAGCAGGGCGTCACGCTGTCGGACGCATTCCTGAAGTCTGCCACCAAGGTGATCGAATAGCCCTGAGCGGCAGGCACTGGCGCAACTGATTGGTTAAAATCGCGAGCCAGGCAGAACAGGCGGGTTGTCGTCGGCAGCCCGCCTGTTTCTTTCTTATCTACAACGAGCAGGACAATGTCAATCTATTCCTTGTGGGGCGCCCTGGAGATCGGCCTGATTTTCGGGCTGGTCGCCCTGGGCGTGCTGATTTCATTCCGGATATTGCGCTTTCCCGACCTTACTGTCGACGGCAGCTTTCCACTTGGCGGCGCCACGGCGGCAACGCTTATCAGCGTTGGCGTGGATCCATTCCTGTCCACCCTGGCCGCAACCTTTGCAGGCGCGCTGGCGGGCGCAATGACAGGCTGGCTGCATGTGCGCCTGAAGATCATGGATCTGCTCGCCAGCATCCTGATGATGATCGCGCTCTACTCCATCAATCTGCGCATCATGGGGGCTCCGAACATCCCCCTGATCATGGAGCCGACTGTCTTCACGATACTGCAGCCGTCCTCGCTGCAGGACTTCGTGTTCCGGCCGCTGATGCTTCTGGTGCTGGTCGTCGCAGTCAAGCTGGCGCTGGATTGGTATTTTTCCACTGAGATCGGTCTGGCCATGCGGGCGACCGGCTCGAATCCGCGCATGGCGCGTTCCCAGGGTGTGGCTACCGGCAACCGCATATTGGCAGGCATGGCCATTTCCAATGCGCTGTGCGCACTGGCGGGCGCGCTGTTTGCCCAGTCCCAGGGCGGCGCCGACATTTCCATGGGCATCGGAACCATTGTCATTGGCCTGGCTGCCGTGATCGTAGGCGAAAGCATCATGCCGTCGCGGCGCCTGGTCGTCGCGACCGTCGCCGTGATCGTCGGTGCAGTGCTGTATCGCCTGTTCATCGCGCTAGCACTGAACGCTGACTTTATCGGGCTCAAGGCACAGGACCTGAATCTGGTCACCGCCGTGCTGGTGACGATCGCCCTGGTCATCCCGCTGCTCAAGCAGAGGCTGCGCGGCAAAGGAGGACGTTGACATGTTGAGCGCCAAGAACGTAGCCATTACTTTCAATGCCGGCACGCCCATAGAAACGCGCGCCCTGCGGGGGCTGTCGCTGGAGATCCCCGCAGGCCAGTTCGTGACCGTCATTGGCTCCAATGGGGCCGGCAAATCCACATTCCTGAACGCCGTATCGGGCGATCTTCCAATCGATAGCGGCACAATTGCGATTGACGGACGCGACGTCACCCGTGAGCCCGTCTGGACGCGCGCGGAGCGCGTGGCCAGGGTCTTCCAGGACCCCATGGCGGGCACCTGCGAAGACCTGACTATCGAAGAAAACCTGGCGCTGGCGACTTGCCGGGGAAAGCGGCGGGGGTTTGGCCGCTCGGTCAAGCCGTCGATGCGGGAATCGTTCCGCGAGCGCGTGGCCATTCTGGGCCTGGGCCTGGAAAACCGTCTTTCAGACCGAATCGGCCTGCTGTCGGGCGGCCAGCGGCAGGCAGTCAGCCTTCTTATGGCGGCGCTGCGGCCATCGCGCATCCTGTTGCTGGACGAGCATACCGCGGCGCTTGATCCGCGCACGGCGCAGTTCGTGCTTGAACTGACCTCGCGCATCGTGGCCGAAAGCAAGCTCACCACCATGATGGTGACGCACAGCATGCGCCAGGCGCTGGATGTCGGCGATCGTACCGTGATGCTGCATCAGGGCAGGGTAGTGCTCGACGTTTCAGGTGAGGAGCGCAAAGGCCTTGATGTTCCGGATCTGCTGCGGATGTTTGAGCAAGTGCGGGGCGAAAAGCTGGCCGATGATGCGCTGCTGCTGGGCTGATGAAATGATTTTCCCCGGCTAGGCCCGGTCCGGCCAGGGAAAAACCTTGTGACTGTATTTGCCTGAGACCTGCGGGCACGCGGATTGCTGAAGAGAAAGCAGAATAAATCTTCCGCTTTCTATGATACCCGAGGACAAACCGCTTACGCTCAGGCTGCTGACCGTCAATACACACAAAGGCTTCACGGCGCTCAACCGCCGTTTTATCCTGCATGAGTTGCGCGAGGCCATCAGAGCCACACACGCGGATATTGTCTTCCTGCAGGAAGTCTTGGGCGCCCATGACAGGCATGCCGAGTCATTTTCGCGCTGGCCGGCCACCAGCCAGTATGAATTCCTGGCTGACTCCATCTGGCCACAGTTTGCCTATGGGCGAAATGCTGTCTATCCCCATGGGCATCATGGGAATGCCATATTGTCCAAATTCCCCATCGTCCAGTACGACAATATTGATATTTCCGTTGGAAATCACGAGAAGCGGGGCATGCTGCACTGCGTGCTCCAGCCGCCAGGGTTTGCGCGCCAGGTGCACGTGATCTGTGTCCATCTGGGCTTGCGCGAGCAGCATCGCAATCTTCAGCTTGGCTGCCTGTGCGGGTACATAGACCAGGAAGTGCCGGACCGGGCGCCCTTGGTGGTGGCGGGCGATTTCAACGACTGGCGGCAGGCCGGCCAGCGCCGTCTGGCCCGTATCTGCGGGCTCAAGGAGGTGTTTCGCGAGAAAACCGGCAAGGTCGCGCGTACATTTCCCGCGCGCCTGCCGCTGCTGCGGCTGGACAGGATCTATGTGCGCAATATCGGCCGCTTTGATGCCATGATCCTTTCCAGGCGGCCCTGGTCGCATTTGTCGGATCACGCGCCGCTGGCCGTGGAGATTGCGTTATGAATGTGAACTGGACAACGGGAAACTCCATCAGGCTGCTTGAGAATGGCGAGGATTTTTTTCCAGCCGTTTTTGAAGCGATATCGGCGGCGCAACGCAGTGTAGTGATAGAGACGTTCATCATCTTCGACGACAAGGTCGGCAAGGCGTTGCGGCGGGCCGCGATCGACGCTGCGCTGCGCGGGGTGAGGGTGGATATCGCGGCTGATGGCTATGGCACGGCAGACCTGAGCGATGAGTTTATCCGGGCAATGACCGCTGCGGGCGTCGGTTTTCACGTATTTGATCCCCAGCCGCGCCGGTTTGGGATGCGAACCAATCTGTTTCGACGCCTGCACCGCAAGATCGTGGTCGTGGATGACATGCTGGCCTTTGTTGGCGGCATCAATTTTGGCGCTGACCATTTGGCGGATTTCGGTCCTGCCGCCAAGCAGGACTATGCCATCGAGATAAAAGGCCCTCTGGTCGAGGAAATCGCGCGCTTCGAGGCAGGAGTGCTTGCCCCCGTGAAGCCCGCACGCTGGTCCTGGCGCAGCCTGCGCAGGCGAAGCCCGCAGGATGGCCATGGGGCGCCCGGCGACAGTGCAGCCGCCCTGGTTGTGCGAGACAACGATGCGCACAAGACTGACATAGAGCTGCATTACCGCCTCGGGATACGCGCCGCGCGTGAACGGATCACGATCGCCAATGCCTATTTCTTTCCCGGCTATCGTTTGCTCAGGGCGCTGCGCGGCGCGGCGCAACGCGGAGTGAAGGTCCGCCTGATTCTGCAGGGGGAACCCGACATGCCGGCCGCGCGTTTCGTCGCCACCATGCTCTATGATTACCTGCTGTCCGTGGGCGTTGAGATCTACGAGTACTGCGAGCGCCCCTTGCACGGCAAGGTGGCCGCGATGGACGGCATATGGTCCACGGTGGGCTCCAGCAACCTGGATCCGCTCAGCCTGTCCCTGAACCTGGAGGCCAATGTGATGATACGCGACCGTGTCTTCACCGAGGATCTGGAGCAGCGCCTGGACAGGCTGGTCGAACGCCATTGCAGGCAGATAAGGCGAGCTTCGCAGCCGCGCCGCAAAATCCAGCGCGTCGTGCTGGGCATGATTGTTTTCCATTTTCTGCGGCGCTTTCCCTCCTGGGCCAGCTGGCTGCTGCCGGCGCGGCAGCCCGCCCTGAAGTCCGTGCGCGGCGAGCGGGCACCCACGGAAGACAAGGCATGAGGGGGGCGGCAAAAATGGCGGGCTGGGGCAGGGCGAAATGGCCCTTGCTTCGCCGCACGCTGGCAGGCGGATTTGTGATCCTGGTCATTGTCCTGCTCGGATTTGCCGCCGCGCGTGTGAATTGGGAGGAAGTCTGGGATGCCATGACTCGCTTGCCGGCCGGCGCGCTCTGGCAGGCGGGAGCGCTGACACTGGCCAGCTATCTTGTCTACGCCTGCTATGACCTGCTTGGCAAGCGATATACGGGCCACTGCCTTTCCTGGGGCAATTCGTATCTGATCGGCGCTGTTGCCTATGCATTCCTGATGTCGCTGGGTTCGTCGGTAGGCGGGCTGGGGCTGCGGCTACGGCTTTACACTCGCGCAGGCGTCCCAGCAGCGGATGCGCTGAGGGTTTTCGGGCTGGCGGTTGCCACCAACTGGATCGGCTATTTCCTGATTGCGGGCGGTGTCTTCATGCTGGAACCATTGGCGCTTCCCAGGGAATGGAGCATGGGCGCCAGCGCGCTGCGCATGGCGGGCGCGGTCATGCTGCTGTTGGCGCTCGCCTACATCCCGCTCTGTTTTCTTTCGCGAAAACGGGAATGGCTTCTGTGGAGACAGCATCGCATCTCGCTGCCGTCCGGGCGGCTTGCCTTGCTGCAATCGCTGGCCGCCTTCGCGAACTGGTGCCTGATGGGGCTGGTTCTCTATGTGCTGCTGCGGTATCGGCTGCCCTATCTTGCGGCGCTGCAGGTCATCCTGATCAGCGCCGTCGCTGGCCTGGTCATACGATTGCCCGCGGGCCTCGGCGTGCTGGAGACAGTCGCGGTAGCCCTGCTGGCCTCGCCCGATCTGCCCAAGACCGAGATCCTGGCCTCGGTGCTTGCTTACCGGGCTGTCTATTACCTGGCGCCGCTTACCCTTGCCGCTGTCTGGTACTTGTTGTGCGAAGCCAGGATCAGGCTGCGCGACGGCGGTGATGTTTCCGCATGACAGCGCCGGCGGGGCATGATAAATGCTGAGACTGGTTTCGAGCACGAATAAGGGAGCATGCCATGGCACTGATAGTTGCCGCCCGCTTTGAAACCTTCGATGCCGCGCAGGGCGCCGCGGCCAGGCTGCTGAACGAGGGAGTGGCCTCGGACGATCTGCATACTTTCTTTGTCAACCCGGCGGGCAGCCACGACCGCTATCCCCTGGGCGGTGATCGCGCGGAAGATCCCGATTCCGCAGGGGCGGCCACTGGCGTCGTGGCGCTTGCCGCAATGCTTGGCGTGCTGGGGGCTGTCGCAGGTGCCATCATCGCTTTCTTTTTCCAGGCATCGTCGGCGGCGGTGATTGCGGGCGGAGCCGGCGTGGGGGCCTATATCGGCTCGCTGGCGGGAGCCGTGCGCGGGCTGGGCCGTAATCGCCAGGGTCGAAATTATTCGGAAATCAAGGCGAGGGCGCCTGCGGCCCGTTCGTCAGGGGTTGTGCTGGCGGTGCATACCCAGCCTGAAAATGAAAAGCATATTGCGGCCATTTTGCTCGACCAGGGCGGTGTCGAAGTCGAGCGCGCCCAGGGACGATGGAAAGACGGCAAATGGGAAGATTTCGACCCACTGGCCGCGCCCGAACTTGAAAAGAATTTCTAGACGACAGCGGCAAGGGAGACGGCGTGTCTGGCCGATGGCCGATGCCACGCCGCTGCCTGGCTTCGCCGCTGTCGCGGCGCTTTCGGCAAACGGCCCTTACTGGTTGCCGATGTCGATGTCATAGTCTACTTTCTTGACGCCCTGGACCTGCCGCGCCGCCTGGATGGCATTTTGGGCGGCCATTTGGCTGTCCACTTTCCCCCTGAGCTTGACCACGCCTTCATAGGTGCTTATTTGCACATCGTTGGCATGCACGCCAGGCACGCCCAGCACGGCAGTCTGTACGTTGGTGTTGAGGGTCGTATCGTCAGTGTATTGCGCGGTGCTGCGCTGTTCGGGTGCATTGCCGGCGCATGCGCCAAGTGTTGCGGCCATCGCGGCAATCGCGAGCAAGCGAGGGATTCGATACTGATGCATAAAGCCTCCTGTCCTAGAGAAAAGCCTGGGGCCAGGCTTGTTCGCCAGGCAGCAAGTGGCGTGCCCTCCGTTCCGGGTGAAACCTGTTGAAATGAAAATGAAGTTAATGCAACTTTGTTTACACCTATTGTTTACCCTTATACTCCACGTTTGATACGAACAACCAAAAAGCAGCGCAGCATCATGTTCCAGAAGAGCATTTCGCCGCGCGGGGAGTAATCGGATGTCGAGTTTCAGTCTGCCCTCGGGGCAGCAGGTCCGCGTTGTTATCTTTTCATCCTTGCTGTTGCTGGCGGCATGCGGCGACAAGGCAGAGCCTCAAAAGGGCGGGATGAAGGTCCCGGTCAGTGTCGTAACGGTGCAGCCTGCCAAGACGCAGGTATTCGTAGATCTTCCCGGGCGTGTCGAGGCCATCAAGGATGCCGAGATCAGGGCTCGGGTAACAGGCATTGTCGAAGAGATAAACTTCGACCAGGGCAGTGACGTCAAGCAAGGGCAATTGCTGTTCACCATCGATCCGGCTCCCTATGCTGCGGTCAGGGATCAGGCTGCCGCGCAGCTCAAGAATGCCCAGGCTGATGTCCGCAGCGCCCGCCTGCTGGCCGAGCGCTATTCCAAGCTGATCAAGGCCAATGCCGTCAGCCGCCAGGAATATGACAATGCCACTGCCCAGGCAGGGCAGGCGGAAGCTGCCGTGGCAGCGGCCAAGGCTGCCCTCAAGACTGCTGAAATCGATCTGGGCTATACCAAGGTCGTCTCGCCGATCGACGGCCGGATAGGCCAATCCATGGTGACGGAAGGCGCGCTGGTAAGCGCATCGTCCGCGACGCAGATGGCCACCGTGCAGCAGCTCAATCGCGTGTATGTGGATATCACCCGCTCCACTGCTCAGCTCATGCAGTTGCGCAAGGCATTGGCGACGGGCGAACTCGTGCGTTCGGGCGAAGGCGATGCGGCCGCCCAGGTGTTGCTTGAGGACGGCAGCGTTTACGAGCATGCCGGGAAGCTCCTGTTCTCTGGCGTCAGTGTGGATCCGACCACCGGGCAGGTGAGCCTGCGCGCCGTCTTTGACAATCCGGATCAGATTCTGCTGCCCGGCATGTACGTTCGTGTGCGTCTTGAGCAGGGGGTGGACAACAAGGCGCTTGTCGTGCCTCAGCAGGCTGTGCAGCGCACCGCCGACGGGCTCAACAGCCTCATGGTGGTGAAAGACGGCAAGGTCAGTTCGGTCGCGGTCACGCTGGGTCCCAACGTCGCCAATGGCGTCATTATTGCCAAGGGGCTGAATCCGGGCGACCAGGTTATTGTCGAAGGCTTCCAGAAGATCGGCCCTGGAGCGCCTGTTCAGCCCATGCCCTGGAATCAGGGCAAGAAAGGCCCGGCGGATGGGCCACAGGACGGGGCCCAGGCCCCTGCGGACCAGGGCGACGGCCAGGCCGGCAAGGCGGCGCCTTCCGAGGCGCCGTCCAAGGGCTGATCCTCAGCCAGACTGAGCGGGCCCGTGTCGGGCCCGCCGCGTTTATGCTTGAAAAGTGAGCACACATGCCACAGTTTTTTATTGATCGTCCGATTTTCGCATGGGTGGTGGCCCTGGGTATCGCACTGGCCGGCCTGCTGGCCATTCCGAATATGCCTGTGTCGCAGTACCCGGAAGTGGCGCCGCCGACCATACAGATTCGCGCAACCTATCCCGGTGCTTCCGCGGAAGAGGTTGCCACAACCGTGTCAAGCGTGATTGAGAATGAGCTCAATGGCGCCAAAGGCCTGCTTTACTACGAGTCTGTCAGCGACTCGTACGGCTCGGCCGAGATATCGGTGACATTCAAGCCGGGCACCGATCCCGACCTGGCGCAGGTCGATGTGCAGAACCGCTTGTCCAATGTGACATCCAAGCTGCCGGCGGCAGTGACGCAGCAGGGCCTGCAGGTAAGCCAGAGCAACACAGGGTTCCTGCTCGTAGTGGCGCTGTCGTCGACAGACGGGTCCCTGGACCAGACAGCGCTGGCCGATTACATCACCCGCAATATCCAGAACCCGATCTCGCGGGTCGAAGGCGTGGGTAATTTCCAGCTGTTCGCCGCACCCCGCGCAATGCGCATCTGGGTGGATCCCGACAAGCTGACGGGGTTCAATATCAGCATGGCCGAGGTCAATTCGGCCATCGCAAGCCAGAACGTGCTCGTGTCCGGCGGGATCCTCGGCTCTCCGCCCAACCCGAAAGAGCAGCGTACATCCGCGCCTATCGTGGTGAACGGGCAGCTGCATACCGTGGACGAGTTCGGCAATATCGTGCTGCGCGCCAACGTCGATGGCTCGACCGTGCGGCTCAAGGATGTGGCCCGGATTGAAGTCGGCTCCGATACGTATCAGTTCGGCGCTCGCCTGAATGGCAAGCCTACGGCGGCTTTTGCCATCGCCCTGACGCCGAACGCCAACGCATTGTCGACCGCGGAAGGCATCAAGCAGAAAATGGAAGAGCTGTCGCAGTTCTTCCCGGACAACGTGACGTACTCCATCCCTTACGACACATCGCCGTATGTGTCTGTCTCCATCGAGCAGGTCGTGCATACGCTGCTCGAGGCCATGGTGCTGGTATTCATCGTCATGTTCGTCTTCTTGCAGAACGTGCGCTATACGCTGATTCCCGCATTGGTGGTTCCCGTTGCGATGATGGGAGCGTTCGCGGTCATGCTGGGGCTGGGCTTCTCGATCAACGTGCTCACCATGTTTGCCATGGTGCTGGCAATCGGCATCCTGGTCGATGACGCGATTGTGGTGGTCGAGAACGTCGAGCGCATCATGGTCGAGGAGGGGCTTTCGCCCAAGGAGGCTACGCGCAAGGCTATGCCGCAGATCAGCGGGGCCATTGTGGGCATCACGCTTGTGCTTACCACGGTATTCCTGCCGCTGGCCTTCATGTCGGGCTCGGTGGGCGTGATCTACCGGCAGTTCTCGGTAGCCATGGCTGTGTCCATCATGTTCTCGGGCTTCCTGGCGCTGTCGTTCACGCCTGCGTTGTGCTCCACCATGCTCAAGCCCATCCCCAAGGGCCATCATGAAACCAAGAAAGGGTTTTTCGGATGGTTCAACAGGGGCTTCGAGAGCACGACCAATCGCTACGAGGGGTGGGTAGGGCGTATTGTCCGCCGTGGCGGACGCATGATGCTTATCTATCTGGTGCTGCTTGTTGCCCTGGGCTGGATGTATTTTCGCCTGCCGACATCGTTTCTGCCCGAGGAAGACCAGGGCTATATCATTGCCAACATCGAGCTGCCGGCAGGCTCTACAGCAAACCGGACACTGGATGTCATCGAGAAGGTCGAGAAATTCTTCATGGAGCAGCCACAGGTTGCCAATATCGTTGCGGTGCAGGGCTTCAGCTTCAATGGCAACGGCCTGAACGCGGCCATTGCCTTCGTGCCGCTCAAAGACTTTGCCGAGCGCAAGGGGGCGGAAAACTCCGCCCAGGCGCTGGCCGGCAAAGCCATACAGCATCTGCTTTTCGGCATCCCGGACGCGATGGTGTTTTCCATTGTGCCTCCGGCGATTTCGTCGCTGGGCAATGCGTCGGGCTTCGACCTGCGTCTGGAGGATAGGGGCGGTCTTGGCCACGATGCGCTGATGGCGGCTTCGCAGCAACTGCTGCAATTGGCCGGCAAGAGCGAGCTGCTTGCCGACACCCGCATTACGGGGCTGGCGGGAGGCAAGCAGCTCAAGCTCAACATCGACCGCGACAAGGCGGCGGCGCTGGGTGTGAGCTTCAGCGAAGCGTCCAGCCTGATCTCCACGGCGCTGGGCTCGTCCTACCTGGGCAACTTCACCAACCAGGGCTGGGTGCAGAACGTATGGGTGCAGGCCGAGCAGTCGCACCGCATGGATCCCGAGGACATTCTCAAGCTCAATGCGCGCAACAATGAAGGCAAGATGGTTCCGCTGTCCTCCTTCGTGTCCATAGACTGGACCCAGGGGCCTGTCCAGGTCGTGCGGTACAACAGCTATGAAACCGTGCGCATCGGCGGCTCGGCGGCGCCGGGCTACTCGACAGGCCAGGCCATGGCAGAGATGGAGCGGCTTGTCGCCCAGCTTCCCGATGGCATAGGTTACGAATGGACCGGCCTGTCCTATCAGGAGATCCAGGCCGGCAACCAGTCGCTCGTCCTGATGGCGCTGTCGGTGCTCATTGTTTTCATGGTGCTGTCCGCACTGTATGAAAGCTGGGCCATCCCGCTGTCGGTCATGCTGGCCGTGCCGCTGGGTATGCTTGGCGCCGTGGCCATGATCAGCGGCATGAGCATGTCCAACGACGTGTACTTCCAGGTCGGCATGGTGACTGTGATCGGGCTCGCAGCCAAGAACGCCATTCTGATTGTGGAGTTTGCCAAGGATATCTATGCGCAGGGAGGAAGCCTTGCCGATGCCACGATACAGGCCGCGCGCCTGCGCTTCAGGCCCATTCTCATGACATCCTTCGCCTTCATTCTTGGCGTGGTGCCGCTGGCCCTGGCCACGGGCGCCGGCGCCGCCAGCCAGAATGCGGTCGGCCTGGGCGTGCTTGGCGGCATGCTGGCCGCCACACCGCTCGCGGTGATTTTCGTTCCGGCCTTTTTCGTCGTCGTCCTGGGCCTGTTCAAGACAAAACCCAAGGTATTCGGACCCCATGCCACGCCTGCGGCCGAGGATCATGGGCATGCCGCCGCAGGGCACCCGGTACCCAAGACCGCTGACAGCGGGGATAAAGCATGAGCCAGCGTATTTTCCGTAAAGCAACAGTTCCGCTTCTGGTGGCCGTGGCCCTGACAGGCTGCTCGCTTGCGCCCACCTACGAACGGCCCGAGGCGCCGGTGCCGGGGCAATACCCCGGCGCCCAGGCTGCGGAGGGACCCGGTTCGGCCGCAGTGGGGGCTGCGTACAGTTCTGACCTCGGATGGAGCGAGTTCTTCCGCGATGAGCGGCTCAAGGCGCTCATCAGGCTTGCCCTGGACAACAACAGAGACATGCGCGTTGCTGTGCAGAGAGTCGAAGAAGCCAGGGCACAGTACGGCATTGCCGACAGCGACAGATGGCCCACCATCGGCGCTGGGGCCAATGGGCAGATCACGCGCTCGCCCGAGAACCTGCGCTTCGGAGGCGCAGATACGCCGAGCGTGTCACGCACCTACCAGGCTGGCATAGGGCTTACTTCGTTCGAGCTGGACTTCTTCGGACGCCTGCGCAATCTGAGCGAAGCGGCATTCCAGCAATATCTGTCCACAGCCCAGGCCCGCCGCACAGTGCACATCAACCTGGTCGCCCAGGTGGCCGAAGCATACTTCCGCCTGCGCAACACGCAGGAGCTCGAGCGCCTGGGTGTCAGCACACTGCGCTCCCGCCAGGACAGCTTCGATCTGGTCAAGGCGCGGTACGATGCCGGTGTGGCGTCTGCTCTCGATCTGAACCAGGCGCGCAGCCAGCTCGAAACCGTGCGCTCGGATCTTGCGAGCATCCGGCGCCAGCAGGCCCAGGCGAACAATGCGCTGCAGCTCTTGCTGGGCGCGGAAGTGCCCGCCGGCATTCCCGAAGCTGCGACCTTTGGCAAAGACCAGATCCTGGCGGCGATACCGGTAGGGCTGCCTTCCGATCTGCTCGAGCGCAGGCCCGACATCATGGGCGCAGAGCATGCCTTGCTGGGCGCCAACGCGAATATCGGCGCCGCGCGCGCTGCCTTCTTCCCGAATATCTCCATCACAGGCCTGCTGGGCTTTGCCAGCAGCGAGCTGGGAGGGCTGTTCAGCTCGGATCAGCGCTACTGGCAGTACGCCCCGCAGATCCAGATCCCGATCTTCTCGGGCGGCAGCCTGCGGGGTAACCTGGAGCTGGCAGAGGTGCGCAAGAATATTGCCGTGGCGCAATACGAAAAAGCCATCCAGACGGCATTTCGCGAGGTGGCCGACGCCCTTGCCGGCGAGGCAACCTATGCAAGCCAACTGAATGCCTTGCGCGAGCTGGAGGCCTCCGCGGCTGAAAGCCTGAAGCTGGCCCGTCTGCGATACGAGACGGGCATAGACAGTTTCCTGCAGGTGCAGACCGCGGAGGTCAACCTGTACAGCGCCCAGCAGCTGTTCCTGCAGACGGGCATGGATTCGCTCATGAACCGCGTCGAGCTCTACAAGGCGCTGGGCGGCGGATGGCTTGAGGACACGGCCCCTGCGCTGGCCGAGTCAGCTTCCGCCACTGTCCAGGGCTCTGTGGAAGGCTTGCATCCCCAGCCGGTAGCCGCAACACAGCAGGGCGCCACAGAAGCAGGGGGGCCAAATGATTGAGCTTGGGGTCAATATCGACCATGTCGCGACGCTGCGCCAGCAGCGGCATACCTGGTATCCGGATCCGCTCGAGGCAGCCTTGCGCGCCGAAGATGCGGGGGCCGATCTCATCACGCTGCATCTGCGTGAAGACCGGCGGCATATCCAGGATGCCGACGTCGACCGGATCAGGCCGGCACTGCGCACGCGGATGAACCTGGAATGCGCCATTACGCCAGAGATGCTGGATATCGCCTGCCGTGTCGGCCCGCAGGATGTCTGCCTGGTGCCCGAGAAGCGGGAAGAGCTGACGACCGAAGGCGGCCTGGATGTGGCCGGCAAGTTCGGGCAGGTCAGCGAGGCGGTCGCGCGCCTGAGAGATGCCGGCATCAGGGTATCGCTGTTCATCGACCCGGACGACGATCAGGTGGATGCCGCGGCACGCGCTGGCGCGACCGTCATTGAGCTGCATACCGGCGCGTATGCTGAAGCGCACGATGCTGCCGGCCGGGGTAATGAGCAGGCAGGCAGCCAGGCTGTCGAGACGGAGCTGACCCGGCTGCGCGCAGCCATCGCGCGAGGCATTGGCCATGGCTTGCGGGTCAACGCCGGGCATGGCTTGCATTACGACAATGTCGGCGCTATCGTGGCCTTGCCTGGAATCTCGGAGCTGAATATCGGCCATGCCATTGTTGCCCGCGCGGTCTTCGACGGCTGGGAGAAGGCAATACGTGATATGAAAGCGTTACTTGTATAAGGATGATTCGAGATTGACGATGCCCGCCGCACCGATAGATTTCCTTCTTTCCCGCCGTTCAGTCAAGTTCGTGCAGGAACCCGGACCCAGCAGCGAGGAGCTGGCGCGTATTATGCAGGCCGCGATGTCTGCCCCCGATCATGGAAGGCTCCAGCCGTGGCGCTTCAAGCTGATCCAGGGTGAGGCTGTGGGCCGCTTTGCCGACATGATGTTTGCCCGCCTGGATGAGGCAGGCATGCCCCTGCCAGCCGAGAAGGCTGCCAATACCCGCAGGTGGCTCGAAAAGGTGCCGCTGCTTATCGCCGTAGCCTGCAGGATGGATCACGCCAACACGAAAATTCCCGAGCACGAACGCATGCTGGCCACAGGAGCGGCGGTAAGCAATATTCTCAATGCCGTGCATATGCTTGGCTATGCCGCATTCTGGAGCACGGGCATGGGCACCTACGTGGGCGAGGTTGCCGAATCGCTGGGCTTCGATGAGCTTGACTATCGCTTCATGGGCTATGTGGCGGCCGGGACTCCTGCCGGGGACAGCCCGGCGCCGGCACGGCCCGACTATCGGCAATTCGTGAGCGAGTGGACTGGCGCCTGAGCGCATCGGAGCAGACGGGCGAGGCCGGCTCGCCCGTGATCGCTGCAGGCGCTGCCGGAACCCGGCTGGTGAAGTACACGGAGAACAGGCATGAAAGAGCTGGAAACTGACGTCGCCATCATCGGTGCAGGCACTGCCGGGCTGTCTGCCTATCGCGCAGTGAAGACAGCGGGCCAGCGCGCCCTGCTGATCGAGGGCGGCCCTTACGGCACGACTTGCGCGCGCGTCGGCTGCATGCCGTCGAAGCTGCTGATAGCAGCTGCGGAAGCGGCGCACGGGGCGGCGCACGCCGCAGCCTTTGGCGTGCATGTAGAAGGCGTGCGGGTGGATGGCGCGCAGGTGATGGCGCGCGTGCGCTCGGAGCGCGACAGGTTTGTGGGCTTCGTGCTTGAAAGTGTCGATGACATCCCGGATGAAGACAAGCTGCGCGGCTATGCGCGCTTTGTTTCCGATACTGTGCTGGCCGTGGGCGATGATATTCGGGTCAATGCGTCCCGAGTCGTGATCGCCACCGGCTCGTCCCCCTATGTCCCCCCGATCTATGCTGAGCTGGGCGACCGGGTAGTGGTCAATGACGACGTTTTTGAATGGAAAACGCTGCCGTCCAGCGTCCTGGTCATTGGCGCCGGCGTCATAGGGCTGGAGCTCGGGCAGGCGCTGGCCAGGCTGGGCGTCAGGGTGCGCATCGTCCAGCGCAGCGCCAGTCTCGGCGGCCTCCAGGATCCCAAGGTCAGGGAAAGCGCCCGGCAGGCCTTTGAGGAAGAGCTGGATCTGTGCATGAAAACCGAGGTGCTGAAGGCCACCCGCACGGGCGAAGGGGTGTCGGTAGAGTTCCGGCACGAGGGCGGCCAGGTTAGCAGCGATACCTTCGACTATGTGCTGGTTGCCGCCGGCCGCCGGCCAAACCTCGAGAAGCTGGATCTGCACAATATATCGGCCGAGCTCGATGATCGCGGCATGCCTGCTTACGACAAAGACACCCTGCAGCTTGGCAGCCTGCCTGTTTTCATCGCGGGGGACGTCAATGGGATTCTGCCCATTCTGCACGAAGCGGCCGATGACGGGCATATTGCGGGCAGCAATGCGGCCGCATATCCCGATGTGGAGGCTGTGGTGCGCCGCTCGCCCATGGCGGTGGTTTTTTCAGAACCCCAGCTGGCACAGGTAGGCGCCAGGTTTTGCGACCTGAACCAGCAATCGATAGTCTGCGGCGAGGTCGAATTTTCCAACCAGGGGCGGTCCCGCGTCATGCTCAGGAACAAAGGGATGCTCAGGGTCTACGCCGAGCGCAGCACCGGCCGTTTTCTCGGCGCTGAAATGGCCGGCCCCTCGATGGAGCATATTGCCCATCTGCTGGCCTGGTCGCATCAGCAAGGCCTGACCGTAGGCCAGATGCTGCAGATGCCTTTCTATCATCCGGTGGTGGAAGAGGGCTTGCGGACAGCCCTGCGCATGGCGGCCAAGCGCCAGGTCGAAGCCGACCTGAACTATGTGCGGGAGTGCGAGCAGGCGGTCAACAAGGAATAGCGCAGGGCCGGCAATCAGGCCGGCTGCCGGGACGCGGAGGCTGCCGCGCCCAGCCTCAACCTTCGCGCAGCAGCGCTTCCACGCCAGCCTTCAATACCTCGACGGATTCGGTGTCGGGAGCCAGGAAGCGGGCATGGCCGTTGCGGTCGAAGAAATACACCCCCCGGCTGTGCGCCACCTCGTATACGTCAGGGGAATCGGGCTTGGGTTTTTCGATCTGATAGGCCACCCGGTAGCGGCGAGCAACGTCCGCCACCTGCTTTTCGGTTCCCGTCAGGCCGATCGCGTTGCCATCGAACGCATCGACATAAGCCTGAAGTATGTCCGGCGTGTCGCGATGCGGATCGACGCTGATGAACAGAATGCGTACCTTGTCGGCATCCTTGCCCAGTTCGTGCACAACCTGGGTAAGCTGCGCCATGGTGGTCGGGCATATGTCAGGGCAGCTTGCATAGCCGAAGAACAGCAGTACGGTCTTGCCCTTGAGATCATCCTGCGTCCAGGTCTTCCCGTGAGCCCCTTCCAGCTGGAAGCGCAGGTCAGGAAGAAAACCGCGTATCTTGTGCAGGGAAGAATCCGCATGGGCAGGCGAGAGCGAGAGGAGCAGGGCTGTGGCCAGCCCCGCCATGAGGCGGAACAGGAGATGCATGTCGGGTATTGGGACGGAGAATCGTGCAGCCATGATCGGCGAGACGGACGGCCCCAGGAGCAGGGCGCCCGTCAGTTCGATTATAGGTCGCTTTCTGCCAGGCCGCTGTGGCGCAGCAATGCGTCCATCGAGGGGTCACGTCCCCGGAAAGCCTTGAACGACTCGGCGGCCGGGCGCGCCCCGCCCACCGCCAGAATCTCGTCCAGGAAGCGTGCGCCCGTCGCTGCATCCAGCGTATCCCGTTCGCCATCAGATCCGGGCGCGCCGCTTTCCTCGAACGCGGCGTAGGCGTCGGCTGACAGCACCTCCGCCCATTTGTAGCTGTAGTAGCCCGCCCCATAGCCCCCGGCGAACAGATGCGAGAAATTATGGGGGAAGCGGTGCCATTCGGGTGGAAACAGTACGGCCACCTCCTTGCGCACATCGCCCAGTATCCGCAGCACTTCGGCGATGGAGAGGCCGTCGGCCCGGTGGTGGATGATCATGTCAAACAGAGAGAATTCCACCTGCCGCAACATCTGCATGCCGCTCTGGAAATTTCGGGCGGCCAGCAGCTTGTCGAACAGAGCCCGGGGAATGCTTTCCCCGCTGTCAACATGCGCCGAGAGGCTGCGTACGACCGGCCATTCCCAGCAGAAATTCTCCATGAACTGCGATGGCAGCTCGATGGCATCCCATTCCACGCTGGCGAACGCCGCGGCGCCGGGGTCGTCGATCCTGGACAGCAGGGCGTGCAGGGCATGGCCGCTTTCGTGGAAAAGCGTAATGACATCGTCATGAGACAGCAGGGCGGGCTTGCCATCCTGAGGCGCGGAGAAATTGCAGGTGAGATAGGCGACGGGCAATTGCAGGCCAGCGGCGCTGCGGCGCCGGCTGCGCTCGCTGTCCACCCATGCGCCGCCCTGCTTGCCTTGCCGCGCGTACAGGTCTATGTAGAGCACGCCCAGACTTTGCCCGTCCGCGTCAAGCACCTCCAGCGCCTGTGCGTCCTTGTGCCACACAGGCGCCTGAATGCGCCGCATGGTGACGCCATACAGGCGGTTGATGACGTGGAACAGGCCGTCGAGCACCTGTGGCTCGGTGAAATACTGTCTTATTTCCTCTTCCGAATAGGCATATCGTTCTTCCCGCAGGCGTTCGGAAACGTAGGCAATATCCCAGGGCTCAAGCTCAGCCATCCCGAGGCGCTCATACGCAAAATCGCGCAGCTGGGCCAGATCTTTCAGGGCAAAGGGCTTGGCTTTTCCCGCCAGTTCCCGCAGAAAATCAAGCACCTGCGCCGCGTCGTCGGCCATCCGGGTTTCAAGCCGCAGTGAAGCGAAACTGTCATATCCAAGCAGGCGGGCTTCTTCGGCCCGCAGTGACAGGAGCTGCTCGATAAGCTTCGAGTTGTCGAGCTCGGGCTGGCCTTGTTCAGATGCAATGGTCGCATAGGCCCGGTACATCTCCTGGCGCAGCGCCCGGTCTTGCGCATGCTGCATCACAGGCAGATAGCAAGGCATTTTCAGCACCAGTTTCCAACCCGCCAGGCCGTCCGCCTGTGCGGCAGAGCGGGCCGCCTGCTGAACGTCCGGGGGTATGCCTTTCAGGCGATTGCTGTCTGTGACATGCAGCGACCACTGGTCCACGCTGTCCAGGACATTTTCCGAGAATTTCTGGGAGGCCTGGGCTTGCGCATCGGAAATTTCGGCATAGCGTTCGCGCTCCGCGCCTTTCAGTTCGACGCCGCTGAGGCGGAAATCGCGCAGGGCCAGGTCAATGATGCGCTGGCGAACCGGGTTGAGCCTGGCAAAGGCCGGCGAGGCTTTGAGCCTGCCGTATTGCGCATACAGGCCCTCATGCAAGCCCACCCAGGTCGAGAACTCCGTAATCGCCGGCAGGCAGGCGTTGTACGCCGCACGCAGCTCAGGCGTATTGACCACGGCGTTCAGATGCCCGGCCACCGACCAGGCGCGCCACAGGCGCTCGGAGGCATCTTCCAGCGGTTCGATGATCGCTTCCCATGTCTCGGGCAGGGACGTGTCGGCCGCATGATCTACCGCCTTGCGGGCAGACGCCAGAAGCGTGGTGATGGCCGGTTCGATATCAGCAGGCGATATCGCAGCGTAGTCGATCAAAGCATTGATCGGTGCGAGCAGAGGATTGTGTTGCATGAGATTCCTGAGGCGCAATGGCGGCTGGAACGGGGCCGCCTTATGCCATTTAGTTAGCCGGCTGGGGCTGAGCGCTGCGCTCGGCGGCTTCCAGCGTGTTGACCAGCAGCATGGCGATGGTCATGGGGCCGACGCCGCCCGGCACAGGCGTGATGGCCCCTGCAACTTCGCGGGCTGTTGCAAAGTCGACATCGCCTACGAGCTTGCCCTGTTCGTTGCGATTGATGCCGACATCAATCACCACGGCACCGGGCTTGACCATGTCGCCGGTCACGATGCCAGGCTTGCCGGTTGCGACCACAAGCACATCGGCGCGGCGCGTCTGCGCACCCAGATCGCGTGTCTTGGAGTTGCACAGCGTCACGGTTGCACCCTTGGCGAGCATAAGCATGGCCATAGGTTTGCCGACGATATTGCTGGCTCCGACGATAACCGCTTCGGCTCCCCAAAGATCCACATTTTCTGATTCAAGCATCTTCATGATGCCGTACGGCGTGCAGGGGCGAAACAGCGGCTGCCCGGTCATGAGCAGCCCGGCGTTGCTGACGTGGAAGCCATCGACATCTTTGCGCGCGTCTATGGCTTCAATGACCTTGGCCGAATCCATATGGCGGGGCAGGGGCAGCTGCACAAGAATGCCATGAATGGCGTCATCTTCATTCAGCTCCCGCACCTGCTGCAGAAGTGCTTCCTCCGTAATGCCGGCGTCAAGCCTTATGACGCGAGAATGCAGGCCGGCCTTCTCGCAGGCGGCTGCCTTGTTGCGCACATACACCTGCGATGCGGGATCTTCGCCCACCAGCACGACCGCTAGGCCGGGCACCACGCCTTGCTGCTTGAGCTCCGCGACACGCGCAGCGACTTCAGTTTTCACACTGTCAGACAGCGCCTTGCCGTCTATGATTCTTGCTGTCATGCCGCGCCCTCAGCCTTGGCAAGGGCGATCTTCATGAGGTCGGCCACGGTAGTTACCTCGAGTTTTTCCATGATATTGGCGCGATGCGCCTCCACTGTCTTGATGCTGATGTTCAGGTCGCCGGCGATCTGCTTGTTCAGGCGGCCGGCAACGATTCGTTCCAGCACCTGCTGCTCGCGCGCGGTCAGCCGCCCCAGAACCGCCTCGTGGTTCTTTTGCGCCATGGCCTGGTTGACGCGCTCGGTAGCCTGCTCAAGCATCCGCGCCACAATGTTGCGCAGATCCGTCTCGTTGAAGGGCTTTTCCAGAAAATCGACCGCGCCTTTCTTCATGGTGGAGACGGCCATCGGAACGTCGCCGTGCCCAGTGATGAACACGATGGGCAACGGAGCCTTGCGGGCGATCAGCTCTTCCTGCAGCTCCAGGCCGCTCATGCCCGGCATGCGCACATCCGCAATCAGCACGCCGACCTGATCGGGCTCATAGGCGTTGAGGAAGTCTTCCGCGCCGCTGAAACTGCGTACCCGATAGCCGTTGGCCTCAAGCAGCCAGCGCAGGGAATCGCGCACAGCTTCGTCATCATCGACGATGAATATGGTATTTGGCGCTTGAAGTGTTGTCATGCATGCAACTCCTGTGTGTCTTCAGCCGGGCGCTGCGCGGGAGTGGCGCACGGCAGAGTGAAACGGAAAATGGTGCCCCCATCCGGATTGGCGCTGGCCCAGAGGCGACCGTGATGCGATTCGATAATAGTACGGCAGATATTCAGCCCCATGCCCAGCCCTTCGGACTTGGTGCTGTAGAACGGTTCAAAGAGGCGGTCCGGGTCTTTGAGGCCGTGGCCGCGATCAAAGACCGCCAGTTCTACGATGGAGCCCTGGTCGGTAATGACAAGCCGCAAACTGCGGTGCTCGCTCTTTTCCATGGCTTCGATCCCGTTCTTGAGCAGGTTCAATAATACCTGCTCGATCAGGATGGGGTCGGCCATGACGTCCGGAATGTTTTCCGGGACGCTGAGCTCTATCTCCACCTGGCGCTTGCGCGCATCGATTTCGGCGAAGCTCACGGCGTTTTCCACGATGCGCATGACCTGCACGCGTTGGCGCCGGGGTTCGCTGCGTTTGACGAATTCGCGGATGCGGATAATGATCTTGCCTGCGCGCTGGGCCTGTTCGGCCGCTTTCTCGAGCGCCTGGAGCAGGCGTTCTGGATCGGCGTTGCCCGACTTCACCATGGCCACCGCGCCCATGCTGTAATTGCTGATGGCGGTCAACGGCTGATTCAGCTCATGCGCAAGCGAGGAGGCCATTTCGCCCATGGTCGTCAGGCGGCTGGTCAACTGCACTTTTTCCTGCTGTACGCGCGAGGCTTCCTCGTGCATGCGGCGCTCGGTGATGTCGCGCGCCACTTGCAGGCGCACCCGACGCCCATCCGTCCAGGCCAGGATGCGGTGGTGGACTTCAAACCAGCGCTGCGCCGACTCCGAAAATATCTCTACCGTCTCGTCGGTGAAGCGGCCCAGCCGTCCGCCCATCAGCTCGGCATGGCCGTTGGACTGCGCGCCGAAGAAGCGCCGGTATGTCCGGTTGGCAAACAGCAGTTCCAGCCCGTCGGAGGTGTCCGCAGCAACGGAAATGGCATCATCCAGGCCCTCGAGCACCGTCATGAAGCGCTCATGGGCGGCGGTCAGCGCCTCACGTATGCGCTTGGGCTCGGTGATGTCTGTCATGGACGTCATCCAGCCTATCTGTTCGCCATTCGGGTCGCGCAGCGGGGAAACATACATGCGGGCGGTGAAGCGGGAACCGTCCCGCCGCTGAGCTTCGACCTCAAGGCCGCTGCTGGGCGTACGACCGGACAGCAGCACATCCAGGGTTTCCTGGTGCTGTGCATGGCGCCCCGGCACCCAGTAAGGAAAGGGGGTGGTGCGGCCGATCAGGTCGGCTTCGTTCCAGCCTATCATACGGCAGAAGGCGGGGTTCACATAGGCGATGCGCCCATGCATGTCAAAGACCCGCATCCCTGTTGACATGGAGTTTTCCATGGCGCGGCGAAAGCCCGTTTCCGCGATCAGCGCGGCTTCGGCCCGGGTGCGAAAGCGCGTATAGCGCCACAGCGCGAGCAGGCTCAGCACAATGAGCGCCGACAGCGCCATCACCACCATCAGCAGGCGCTGCTGCCGGGTTTCCTGATCGATGGTCACGAACATGACGCTGTCGTTGTGCAGCTGCTGCAGCCACAGGAAGACCCCCATTACGCACAGGTACAGGATCAGGACGATCACCGGCGTTAGCCAATAAAAGCCGCGCCGGGTACTATGAGCCTGATCATAGAACGTCGTGGGGATCAGGGATTTTCGAGAGTTGCCTGCCATGTATGTGCGGTGGGTAGAGGCCTGGGGCGTCGCGCGCGAACCAAACTGGATGATCGCGCGGCGTCATACATAGCATTTTAGACCGTAACAAGCGAGAGGACAGCGCTAATTTTTCATATTATAAAAACACATACCATAAAATGAAATTTTCCTTGAACATCCTTCCGCTCTTTCCTAGAATGGGCGCATTCCATGCCTGCGGGCGACCGCAGGGTCGCGCCTGAGCGGACGGGGCCAGAAGCCCAAGCATCAGGCGCGCGGATATTGATCAAGGCTGCCGGGCAAGGTAACTGCTGGCTGCACCGGAATCCACCTCTCATACAGGAGACTGTAGATGTCCTCTTTAGATCGGGCCGCCACAACGGCCGGCAATACCGACGATGACGCCCTGGAAACCCAGGAATGGCTTGAAGCGCTGGAGGCTGTACTTGACAGGGAGGGTCCGGAACGCGCGCATTTCCTTCTGGAGCGCCTCATCGATCTGGCACGCCGCTCGGGCGCGCATATTCCGTTTTCCCCGAACACGGCCTACGTCAATACCATTCCTCCCGGCCTGGAGCCTCCGCATCCCGGCAATATCGTGCTCGAGGAGCGCATCCGCTCTTATGTACGCTGGAATGCCATGGCCATGGTGGTCAAGGCGAACCGGCACCATCCGGCCGATGGCGGCGACCTGGGCGGGCATATCGCATCCTTTGCATCGCTGGCAACCATGATAGGGTGTGGGCAGAACCATTTCTGGCATGCGGAAACCCCTGATCATGGCGGTGACCTGGTCTATTTCCAGGGCCATTCGTCTCCGGGCATGTATGGCCGCGCCTATCTCGAGGGCCGGCTGACGGCCGAGCAGCTCGACCATTTCCGCCAGGAAGTCGACGGCAAGGGCTTGCCTTCCTATCCCCATCCCAAGCTGATGCCGGATTTCTGGCAGTTCCCCACAGTGTCCATGGGTCTGGGCCCGCTGATGGCCATTTACCAGGCCCGGTTCCTGAAGTATCTGCACGCGCGCGGCATTGCCGATACCAGCAAGCGCAAGGTATGGGTGTTCTGCGGCGACGGTGAAATGGACGAGCCCGAATCCCTGGGCGCCATCAGCCTGGCTTCGCGCGAGAAGCTGGACAACCTCATTTTCGTCATCAATTGCAATCTGCAGCGCCTCGACGGCCCGGTGCGCGGCAATGGCAAGATCATCCAGGAACTCGAGGGCGACTTCCGGGGCAGCGGCTGGAATGTCATCAAGCTTATCTGGGGCGGCTACTGGGATCCTCTCCTTGCGCGCGACAAGGAAGGCATCCTGCGCCGCGTCATGGAAGAGTCCGTCGACGGCGAGTATCAGGCTTACAAGGCGCATGACGGCAAGTTCGTGCGCGAGCATTTCTTCGGCAAGCATCCCAAGCTGCTTGAAATGGTCAGCCGCATGAGCGATGAAGATGTCTGGCGCCTGAACCGCGGCGGACACGATCCCTACAAGGTTTATGCCGCGTTCAAGGCGGCTTCCGAACATGCCGGCCAGCCCACTGTCATTCTGGCAAAAACCATCAAGGGATACGGCATGGGGCAGGTCGGCCAGGCCAAGAACCCCACGCACCAGCAGAAGAAGCTGGATATGGACTCGGTGCGTGAATTCCGCGACCGTTTCAATATTCCCATTCCCGACGACAAGCTCGAGGAGCTGCCGTACTTCAAGCCTTCGGAAGATTCTCCCGAGATGAAGTATCTGCACGAACGCCGCAAGGCGCTGGGCGGCTACATCCCGCATCGCCGCCAGAAGGCGGACGAACAGCTGCGCGCACCTGCGCTCGAAGCGTTCAAGGCGGTGCTCGACCCCACGGCCGAAGGGCGCGAGATTTCCACCACCCAGGCATTTGTGCGCATCCTGAACCAGATCCTGCGCGACAAGGAGCTGGGCCCGCGTGTCGTTCCCATTCTGTCGGACGAGTCCCGCACCTTCGGCATGGAAGGCCTGTTCCGCCAGATCGGCATCTATGCGCCGGAAGGGCAGAAGTACGTACCGGTCGACAAGGACCAGGTCATGTACTACCGCGAGACGGAAAACGGGCAGCTTCTGCAGGAAGGCATCAACGAGGCGGGCGCGTTCAGCTCATGGATTGCCGCGGCCACGTCGTACTCGACGAACAACCGCATCATGATCCCTTTCTTTATCTATTACTCGATGTTCGGGTTCCAGCGCGTCGGCGACCTGGCCTGGGCGGCCGGCGACATGCAGGCCCGGGGCTTCCTGCTGGGCGGTACCGCAGGACGCACCACGCTCAATGGCGAAGGTCTGCAGCATGAAGACGGCCACAGCCACATCATGTCCAGCGTCATTCCGAACTGCGTTTCCTACGATCCCACCTTTGCCCATGAAGTTGCCGTCATCATGCAGAACGGCCTCAAGCGCATGGTTGAAGACCAGGAAAATGTCTTCTACTACCTCACCGTGATGAACGAAAACTACCCGCAGCCCGGCCTGAAGACGGGCGACGAGGAGGGCATCATTCGCGGCATGTACAAGTTCAAGTCCGCCGGCAAGGCCAAGCAGCCGCGTGTGCAACTCATGGGTTCGGGGACGATACTGCGTGAAGTGCTTGCCGCCCAGGAATTGCTCGAAAGCGATTGGGGCGTTGCGTCCGACGTCTGGAGCGTGACCAGCTTCACCGAGCTGCGCCGCGACGGCCTGGATTGCGAGCGGTACAACCTCCTGCATCCGGAAGACGCCCAGCCGCGCGTGCCTTACGCAACACAGCAGCTGCAAGGCACAGAAGGCCCTATCGTCGTGTCGACCGATTACATGAAATCCTACGGCGACCAGATCCGCGCATTCGTGCCCCAGGGGCGCAGTCTGCGTGTGCTGGGAACCGATGGTTTCGGCCGCTCGGACTTCCGTTACAAGCTGCGCGAGCACTTTGAGATTGATCGCCATTTTGTAGTGCTGGCGGCCCTGCGCAGCCTGGCTGACGAGGGTAAGGTGCCTGCAGCCAAGGCGGCCGAAGCCATCCGCAAGTACGGCATCAATCCAGAGAAAGCCAATCCGCATCACGCATAGGAAGGGGGACGGACATGAGCAATACAACCGAGATCAAGATCCCGGATATCGGCGATTTCGACGAGGTCGAGGTCATCGAAGTGCTGGTAGCGGAAGGCGATGAGATTGCCGAGGAACAGAGCCTGATTACGGTCGAATCCGACAAGGCATCCATGGAAATACCATCCTCCACGTCGGGGATCGTGAAATCCGTGAAGGTCAAGGTGGGCGACAAGGTCAGCGAAGGCGCTGTCATTCTCGAAGTAGAGCCTGCGGGTGCAAAGGCGCCTGCCCAGGAAGACAAGGCGCCTGCGCCCGCGGATACCGCTGCGCCACCGGCCAGTGCCGCGGCGCCCGCTGCCCAGGCCCAGGCGGCCGAGCAGGAAGCGGCGCCCGCCGCCGAGGGTGGTGAAACGGTGATGGTCGAAGTGCCCGACATAGGCGACGCCACCGATGTCGAAGTCATCGAGATCCTCGTTAATGTGGGCGATCAGGTCGCTGCCGAACAGAGCCTGATCACGGTCGAGTCCGACAAGGCCTCGATGGAGGTTCCGTCGTCCCACGCAGGTGTCGTGACCGCCATCAAGGTCAAGCTGGGCGACAAGGTCAGCCAGGGCTCGAATATCCTCGAGATCAAGACGGCAGGCGCCGCTCCCAAGGCGCCGTCCGCCGCCAAGGCCGCGCCGGCGCAGGCAGAGGCCGCACCCGCTGCCTCTGCGGCTCCGGCTCCAGCTCCCGCGCCGGCTGCCACAGCGCCCGCGGCGAGCGGACTGGCCTCGGTTCCGCCCGAGCGGCATTCTCCCACCGAAGCCTTTGCAGATGCGGCTGTGCCGCTGCGCAATCTGCCGCATGCTTCGCCTTCCGTGCGCAAGTTCGCGCGCGAGCTCGGCGTCGATCTTCGGCAGGTAAGCGGTTCGGGCGCCAAGAACCGCATTACCCAGGACGATGTCCGCCAGTTCGTCAAGCGCGCGCTTTCCACGGGCGCCGCCCCAGCTGTGTCGGCTGCGGGCGCCGGCGCAGGCCTGAGTGTGCTTGGCTGGCCCAAGGTCGATTTCGCCAAGTTCGGCACGATAGAAACCAAGCCGCTGTCGCGCATCAAGAAGATTTCGGGCGCGAACCTGCACCGCAACTGGGTGATGATTCCCCATGTCACCAACAACGACCAGGCTGACATTACGGAGCTCGAGGAGCTGCGCCAGACGCTGAACCGCGAGAACCAGAAGGCAGGCATCAAGGTCACCATGCTGGCTTTCCTGATCAAGGCAGTCGTCGCCGCGCTCAAGAAATTCCCGGAATTCAACGCTTCGCTCGATGGCGATAACCTGGTGCTCAAGCAGTACTACCATATTGGTTTCGCCGCCGATACGCCCAACGGCCTGGTGGTGCCGGTGATTCGCGACGCGGACAAGAAGGGCGTGCTTGAACTGGCCAGGGAAACCTCCGAAATGGCTGCCCTGGCACGCGACGGCAAGCTGTCTCCCTCGCAGATGCAGGGCGGATGCTTCTCGATCTCGTCGCTGGGCGGTATCGGGGGAACTTCCTTCACGCCTATCATCAATGCGCCCGAAGTGGCCATTCTCGGTGTTTCGCGCTCCGCGCATGCGCCGGTCTGGAATGGCAGCGCATTTGAACCGCGCCTGATGCTGCCCCTGTCGCTGTCTTACGATCACAGGGTCATCGACGGGGCGGCCGCCGCGCGATTCAATGCCTATCTGGCCAGCCTGCTGGGCGACTTCCGTCGCATCATTCTCTAGGAGCCGCCCATGAGTCTCATCGAGCTTAATGTTCCCGATATCGGCGACTTCGACGAGGTAGAGGTCATCGAGGTGCTGGTTGCTCCGGGCGATACGGTGCAGGCCGAGCAAAGCCTGATCACGGTTGAGTCCGACAAGGCCTCCATGGAGATTCCCGCCGAGCAGGGCGGGGTGATCAAGGAGGTGCTGGTCAAGGTGGGCGACAAGGTCAGCCAGGGCAAACCCATGGTGCGCCTGGAGGCTGCCGGAGCCGATGCGGGGTCAGCCCCGCCCGCCAGGCCGGCCGAGGCCAGCAAGGAGGCTGCGCCACAGCCTGCTGCTGCGCCCGCAGCACAGGCCCCGGCGCCTGCGCCTGCGCCTGCGTCGTTCGGCGGCTCAGCCGACGTGCAGTGCGATGTTCTCGTGCTTGGCGCAGGTCCTGGCGGTTACTCGGCGGCGTTCCGCGCCGCCGATCTGGGGCTGTCGGTGGTCCTTGTGGAGCGTTATCCGACGCTGGGCGGCGTCTGCCTGAACGTGGGATGCATTCCTTCCAAGGCGCTGCTGCATACCGTGGCGGTGCTTGAAGAGGCCCAGTCGCTTTCATCCCACGGCATTACCTTCGGCAAGCCTTCGATCGATCTGAATGGCCTTCGCGCATACAAAGATGGCGTGGTTGGCAAGCTGACCGGGGGCCTCGCAGGCATGGCCAAGGCGCGCAAGGTCAAAGTCATTACCGGCGTGGGCGAGTTCGCGGATCCCAATCACCTGACCGTGAAGGGCGACAATGGCGCCGCACAGACAGTGAAGTTTTCGTCGGCCATCATTGCCGCGGGCAGCCAGTCGGTAAAGCTGCCCTTCCTGCCGCAGGACGAGCGCATCGTCGACTCCACCGGCGCGCTCAAGCTGTCGAGCATTCCCAAGAAAATGCTTATTGTCGGCGGCGGCATCATCGGCCTGGAGATGGGGACGGTGTATTCGGCGCTTGGCGCAAGGCTTGATGTCGTCGAAATGCTGGATGGCCTGATGCAGGGAGCCGACCGCGACCTGGTCAAGGTTTGGGAAAAGATGAATGCCCATCGCTTCGACAATATCATGCTCAGGACGCGCACAGTCGCCGCGCATGCGCAGGAAGACGGTATCTGGGTGGAATTCGAAGGCGAGAAGGCGCCCAAGGGTCCGCAGCGTTACGACCTGGTATTGCAGGCAGTGGGGCGCAGCCCCAATGGCAAGCGTATCGGGGCTGAGAAAGCAGGCGTGGCGGTAAGCGAGCGCGGGTTTATCGAGGTGGATCGCCAGATGCGTACCAACGTGCCGCACATCTATGCCATCGGCGACATCGTCGGACAGCCCATGCTGGCCCACAAGGCGGTGCATGAAGCCCATGTGGCGGCCGAAGTCATTGCCAGCCAGAAAAGCTTCTTTGATGCTCGTGTCATTCCGTCCGTTGCCTATACTGACCCCGAGGTGGCATGGGTTGGCCTGACCGAGGAACAGGCGAAGGAGCAGGGGATCGCCGTCGAGAAAGGGCTTTTCCCCTGGGCTGCTTCCGGGCGTGCCATTGCCAACGGTCGCGACGAAGGGTTCACCAAACTGCTGTTCGACGCCCAGACCCATCGGATCCTGGGCGGCGGCATTGTCGGCACACATGCCGGCGACCTGATCAGCGAAGTGGCCCTGGCCATTGAAATGGGCGCCGATGCCGTGGATATCGGCAAGACCATCCATCCGCATCCCACGCTGGGCGAATCGGTGGGCATGGCGGCAGAAGTGGCCGAAGGCAGCTGCACTGATATTCCTCCGGCGCGCAAGAAGAAGTAAGCGCAACGCTGTCAGGGCGGCAGAAAATCACAGGGGCACGCATCCGCGGGCCCCTGTGCGCGTTTGGGCCGCCGCTACAGCCCGGCACCGCAGGCATCCGGGTTTCCGGCAGATATTCCGCCTGTAAGGGTTTGTCCGCATTTCTCGCGCGCAGATGCTAATATCAGCGACTGCCTTTTTGTTTTTCATTCAGCTTCCATCATGCCCAGTTCCATTCCTTCCGAAACCGACGATCTGCAAACCTGGCTCGCTTATCTTGAGACCCTGCACAAGTCGGCCATCGACCTGGGCCTGGAGCGCATCAGGGCGGTGGCAGGCAAACTGGACCTGAAGCTGCCTTTCGTCAAGATCACGGTCGGCGGCACCAACGGCAAGGGCTCGACCTGTGCAATGCTGGAAGCCATCCTGCTTGCTGCTGGCTACAAGGTCGGCATGTACACTTCGCCCCACCTGATCCGCTTCAATGAGCGCATCCATGTGAACGGCGCTGAAGCACCAGACAGCGACATCGTCGCCCAGCTGCATATCATCGAGCACATCCGGGGGGATGTCACGCTGAGCTATTTCGAGTACACCACGCTGGCGGCATTGATGCTGTTCGAGCGGCAGGGCGTGGATGTCGCCATCCTCGAGGTGGGGCTTGGCGGGCGGCTCGATGCGGTGAACCTGATCGACGCCGATTGCGCAGTCATCACCAGCGTCGATATCGATCACGCGGAATACCTGGGCAACACACGCGAGAAAATTGGCTGGGAAAAGGCGCATATTTTCCGTCCCGGAAAACCGGCCATCTGCGCCGATCCAGTGCCGCCGGCTACCATCATTGAATATGCCGCTGAAATCGGCGCAGATCTCTGGCTGTTCGGAAAAGACTTCAACTATTCCGGAGACAGGCAGCAATGGGCGTATGGCGGCCGTTCGCAGCGCCGCAACGCGCTGGCGTATCCCGCATTGCGAGGCGCCAACCAGCTGCTCAACGCAAGCGCCGCGCTGGCGGCGCTCGAGGCGCTGCATCCGGCATTGGCGGTTCCCGCTCAGGCTGTGCGCATCGGGCTGTCGCAGGTGGATCTGCCCGGCAGGCTGCAGATTCTGCCCGGGACACCTGTGGTGGTGCTGGATGTGGCCCATAACCCGCACGCGGCTGCGGCGCTGGGGCAAAGCCTTGACAACATGGGGCGCTTTCAGAAGACGCATGCGGTGGTCGGCATGCTGGGCGACAAGGATATCGAAGGGGTTATTGGCAAGCTGGCCAGCCGCGTGGACAGCTGGTATTGCGCAACCCTGGAAGGGCCGCGCGGAACCACGGGCCAGGCGCTCGCAGGGCATGTGCGCAAGGTGCTGGCCGAAAGGGCTGTGCTCGCCGGTGCGGGGCAGGTCCAGGCCGCCGGTATGCAGGCTGGCGGGGAAGAACACGATAGCGGGGAACACGCGCGTGCCGACGATGGGCGCCAGCCGGGCGTGCGGGCGGCCCCCTCCCGGGTGGCTCCCGTCATCGAGGCAACCGTGTCAAGTTTTGATAATCCGGCACAGGCTTTTACCGAAGCACAGAAACAGGCGGGCGGGAATGATAGAATTCTCGTGTTTGGTTCATTTTCCACTGTGGGCCCAGTGCTCGGTCTGCTGGGACGGGCAACGACATAACGCGCCTTGGCGGGTTGTGAGGCTCCGCAGTGCGTAACGTCCTGTACTCAGCATAGGTTTTTTGTCTCATGGGTCTGTTCTCTCGCAACGAGTCCGCTTCCCGACCAGAGCGTCGCCCTGCATCCCGTTCAGCCATGTCCAGCGAGGCGCAGGCCAATGAAATGCGCAGCCGGGCGCGGCGGCGGCTGATCGGTGCGCTGGTGCTGGTGCTTGCCGCCGTCATCGTTGTCCCCATGCTGTTTGATTCGCCCGAGCAGGCCAGCGAGCCGGTCACACCGGTGGTTGTGCCTTCCATCGTGCCGCCGCCCACTGACGAAGGGCAGGTCGCCGCGGTCACGCCTGAACCCGACGGCTACTCCGGCACCATTCAGCAACCCGGTTCGGCCGGATCGTCTGATACGGGAAACGCTGCGACCGCTACTCCGCCGGAGAACGCGGCCCAGGAGGCCGCGCCCGAAGAGCAGCCCGCACCGGAGCCAAAACCTGAGCCCAAGCCCGAACCCAAGCCGGAGCCAAAACCCGAACCCAAGCCTGAACCGAAACCTGAACCCAAGCCTGAACCCAAGCCTGCGGCCAAGGCAGACAAGGTACAGCGTACAGATGATGGCTCGGTAGCCCTGGCGCTGCTCGAAGGTCGCACGCCGCCTGCCAAGACGCAGGCAGCCCAGAAGGGCAATTACATTCTTCAGATCGCAGCGTATACCACGGAGGCTGACGCGCGTTCCCGCCGTGACAAGCTGGCGGCGGCCGGCGTCACCAATGCCTATGTCGAGGATGCCTCGTCCGACGGCAAGTCCACCTACCGTTTGCGGGTAGGTCCTTTTCCATCGCGCGATGCCGCCCAGGCTGCCCAGGCCCGTCTGCGCGCACTGGGATACGACAACGGCTTCATTTCCACTAAGTGACCAGCTTCGATTATCTTGTACTGGCCATTCTCGCGGTATCGGCCTTGCTTGGCCTGCTGCGCGGCCTGATCAAGGAGGTCCTGTCCCTTATTGCCTATGTCCTGGCATTCACGGCCGCCATCTGGTGGGGGCCGGTTGCGTCCGGATGGCTGGCGCGCTGGCTTGAAAACCCGCTGCTCAGGGCGGGAGCCGCCTACGCGTTGGTCTTCATAACCGTATTGCTGCTGGTGGGCCTGGTCAATGTAACCCTGGCCGCACTCATCCAGCGCACGGGCCTGACCCCGGCCGATCATGGTCTGGGCGGTCTGTTCGGCCTGCTCAGAGGCATGGTGTTCGTGCTTGTGCTGGTCGGCCTTGCCGGCTATACAGAATTACCCAAAGAGTCCTGGTGGCAGGAAGCCAGGCTCTCAGGCACGGCGGTGCGAGGCATCCAGCACATCAAGCTGCTGCTGCCGCCCTCGCTGGCGTCATGGTTGCCATATTGATCGCATTTACAGGAACCCAAAATGTGCGGAATTGTGGGGGTTGCCGGTACTGGCCCCGTTAATCAATTGATATACGACAGCCTGCTGCTTCTGCAGCATCGCGGTCAGGACGCTGCGGGCATCGCCACGTCGCATGAGCAGTTCTTCAATATGTACAAGGCGCACGGCCTGGTGCGCGACGTCTTTCGCACGCGGAACATGCGTTCGCTGCCCGGCAGCAGCGGTCTGGGGCAGGTGCGCTATCCCACGGCCGGCTCCAGCGACAGCGTGGACGAGGCGCAGCCTTTCTACGTCAATGCTCCCTTTGGCATCACCTTTGTGCACAATGGCAACCTGACCAACTGGCGCGAGCTGCGTGAAGAGCTGTTCAGGATAGACCGCCGGCATATCAACACAAACTCGGACTCCGAGGTTCTGCTCAATGTGTTTGCCAACGAGCTGCAGCGTGCCTCCAGCGGTGGAACCCTTGATGAGGATGCCGTATTCAAGGCGGTGTCGGCCGTGCATCGGCGCGCGCGCGGCGCGTATGCCGTGATCGCGCAGATCGCCAGCTACGGCATGGTTGCCTTTCGTGATCCGCATGGCATCCGTCCGCTTTGCCTGGGCTCGATAGAGACTGACGCGGGCACGGAATGGATGGCGGCTTCGGAATCCGTTGCGCTTACCGGTTGCGGCTACAGCCTGGTTCGCGATATCGAGCCGGGCGAGGCCGTCTTCATCGATCTGGACGGCAATATAAGCAGCCGCCAGTGTGCGGACAGCCCGAGCCTGACGCCCTGCGTGTTCGAGTACGTGTATTTCGCCCGCCCCGATTCAGTGATGGACAATGTCTCCATCTATCACGCGCGCCTGAACATGGGCGAGTACCTGGCCGAGAATGTGGCGAAGACGCTGCGCCTGGGTGAGATAGACGTCGTGATGCCCATACCCGATTCTTCACGGCCGTCCGCCATGCAGCTGGCCTCGCATCTGGGGCTCAACTATCGCGAAGGCTTCATCAAGAATCGTTACGTAGGCCGCACCTTCATCATGCCGGGGCAGGCTGTGCGCAAGAAATCAGTGCGGCAGAAGCTGAGCGCCATCGATATGGAATTCCGTGGCAAGAATGTGCTGCTGGTCGATGACTCCATCGTGCGCGGCACCACCAGCCGGGAGATCGTCGACATGGCCAAGGCAGCCGGCGCCAACAAGGTCTTCTTTGCCTCCGCGGCGCCCGCGGTCCGTTTCCCCAACGTCTATGGCATCGACATGCCTACGCGCAAGGATCTGATCGCGGTGGGCCGTTCCACGGAAGAAGTCGCCCGGGAAATCGGCGCCAGCGGCCTGGTCTACCAGGAGATAGGCGATCTGGAGCAGGCCATCCGTGACCTTAACCCCGCGATGCGGAATTTTGAATCTTCCTGTTTTACCGGCAACTATGTGACCGGCGATGTCGATGAGGCCTATCTGGACAGGCTGGAGCGCACCCGGGGGGCTGCATCCAAGGCCGGAGAAATGTCGACTACCGACAAGGAAGACTGACATATCACCTACCCTGCGGCGGCCTGCGCTACGCGGGCCGCACCGCCGCGGCAGGCCGACGGATGGGGGAGCTTCCCTTCAGCGGGGATGCGTTCCGGTTCATCTGGCGCGGCGCAAGGCCGCCACCAGCGCAACAACAGCAATTGCCGCGAAAAGCCCCAGCCCCCACAAGGCATATTCGATGCCCAGCAGCTTTACCCTGGCATCCATGCAGGTGGCGTAGATGCCGAACAGGGAGGGGATGGCCGCATCCAGACCGGCGCCGGCAATGAACCGGTCGGCGAATGTCATGTCGCAGGAAAACATGTTCGACGCCACTGTGTATTGATACCAGGCCGCCGTAACGCCACCTGCTGCAAGCAGTGCGACAAGTATCGCAGCGACACGCGGCGCGCACTGGCACAGGCGCCCCCCCCAGATGCCCAGCCAGCAGGCCAGGGCAATGGCCAGAAAGATCAGACGCTGCAACACGCACCATGCGCAAGGCTGCATATCAAAGACATACTGGGAAACCAGTGCGATGGCGACGGCGGCTATGCATGCCAGTGCAATGGCGTGAAGCAGGAAGTTGCTGGAGCGGCGGCTGATGGTCATGGATGCTGTAAAAGGTTGTCAGTCAGGTAAGTCTGGAGTGGCAAATACGGAAAAAGTTCAGGTTGGCGACAGATCCAGCGCCGCCAGCAGATCCCGTTCAAAACGCAGCTGTTCGCGAGGATGCCCGAGCACATCGCCTTCGATGATGAAGATGTCTTCGACGCGGTCGCCGAGCGTAAGGATCTTGGCCATTTTCAGGACAATCTTGTTTCTCGCGAATACCAGGGCCAGGCTGTAGAGCAAGCCTGGCCGGTCCGAGGCGGTCACCGACAGGCGCCAGGAGGCGCTGCGTTCGTCCGGCTGCAATTCGACATTGGGTACGATGGGAAACACCCGGGCCCGCCGCGATCCCTGCCGGCGAACAGGCATGGCATGCGCCGGCGCGACCGCTGGCGCATTGATGGGCTGCAAGGCCTGGTCGAGCTCATGCTCGACCAGCGAGGCATTGGAGCGGTAGTCCTTGTCCTGCCCGGGCAGCAGCACAATGAAGCTGTCCAGCGCCCAGCCATGACGGGTGGTGTGGATCCGGGCGTCCTGGATGCTCATGCCCTTGTGCCCGAAATAATGGCATATCGTCACGAACAGGTCCTCCCGGTCGCGCAGGTACACCATGACCTGCAGGGCTTCGTTCTGCCCCACGACGCGCGCCTTGACCACCGGCGACGGCGAATCAACCCTGTAGTAGAGTTGCCGCGTATGCCAGGCAATCTCGCTGGCTTCATGGCGCAGGAAATAGGCCACATCCAGCTGGCTCCAGAAAGCGTCCCTGCTTTCGTCGCGCAAACCCATCAGGCGTATTTCGGTGGCGGCCGCCTGCTTGCGCTGCGCCAGCACGGTATTCGTGTCCGGCTGGGCTCCGCCCAGCATGGCCAGGGTCTGGCGATACAGATCCTCGAGCAGCTTGCCTTTCCAGGCATTCCATACCTTGGGGCTGGTGCCCCTGATGTCTGCGACGGTGAGCAGGTACAGCGCGGTAAGCTTGCGCTCATTTCCCACAATCTGCGTGAACTGCGCAATTACCTCAGGATCGCTCAGGTCGCGTTTCTGGGCAACCATGGACATGGTGAGGTGCTGCTGGACAAGGAATTCCACCAGGTCGCGGTCTTCGCCTTCGATCCCATGGTCATTGCAGAAACGCCGCGCCTCGATCGCGCCCAGTTCGGAGTGATCGCCTCCGCGCCCCTTCGCGATGTCGTGATACAGGGCGGCGACGTACAGCAGCCAGTGGCGGTCGAAATCCGCAATCAACTGGCTTGCCAGCGGATATTCCTGGGCATGTTCCGGCATGGTGAAGCGGCGTAGGTTGCGCACCACCATGAGAATGTGCTGATCCACCGTGTAGGCATGGAACAGATCGTGCTGCATCTGCCCCACAATGCGTCGGAATACAGGCAGGTAGCGCGGCAGGATATTGAGCATGGTCATGTGGCGCAGCGAATGCACAATGCCGCGGGGCTGCTGCAGGATAAGCAGGAACTGGCGTCGGTTGACGGGGTTGCGGCGGAACTGGGCGTCGATACGCCGGCGTGCGTGCCACATGGCGCGCAAGGCTTGTGCCGTCGTGCCTTCGATTTCGGGATGCTCCTGGAGTATCAGGAAGGCGCGAAAGAGCAGGGCGGGGTTGCGTTCAAAGGCATCTTCGCGCTGTATGCCCAGATGCCCCCGTACGATACAGAAATCCGCATCGATCGACCTTACCTTGCCCGGGGGCAAGGCAAACAGGCGCTCCTCCATGCTCTGCATGAGAATGACGTTGAGCTGGCTCACGACGCGAGCCGCCCAGTAATAACGCTGCATAAGGATTTCGCTGGGGCGCCGCGTGCGTGTGGCCTCGAAGCCGTAGACGGCCGCCAGCGCCGGCTGCAGGTCGAACAGGACGCGGTCTTCCCGCCGCCCCGCGAGAAGATGCAGCTCTATGCGCAGCCGCTTGAAGGCTTGCTCCGCGCGCCTTAACGCCCGGTACTCCGAGGCCATCAGCCAGTCGCTGCGGGCGATTTCGCGCCAGGTATGGCCCAGGCCCGCTGCCTGAGCAACCCACAGCAGTATCTGGAGATCCCGCAGCCCGCCCGGCGCTTCCTTGCAGTTCGGTTCGAGCGCGTACGGGGTGTCCTGGTGCCGCATATGCCGCTGCTGCATTTCCGAGCGCTTGGCCTGGAAGAAAGTCTGCGGATCCAGTTGTTCGTTCATGCTGGCGCGCAGGGTCTGCAGCAGGTCTTTGCTGCCGACCAGCCAGCGGGCCTCCAGCAATGCGGTTTCTACTGTAATGTCGTTGGCGGCTTCCTGCTGGCAGTCCTGCACGGTCCGCACGCTGTGGCCGGGCTCTATGCCCAGGTCCCACATGGCCGTGACCAGCGCCTCGATCATGCGGCTCTCGCGCGGCCCGGGCGGTTCGCGCAGCAGTATCAGCACATCGACATCGGAATAGGGGTAGAGCTCGCCCCGGCCGTAGCCGCCGACCGCGGCCAGCGTGGCGCCTTGCGGCAGGGGGTGCAGCCGGACCAGCTCGCGCAGGGCCTGGTCGACGCTGCGCCGCAAGGCCGTCAGCAGCGCGTCGGGCCGCAGGTGCTGGCGAAATGCCTCAATGGCCGCCTGGCGGCGGCCGGCCAATTGCTCGCGCAGCTGGACAAGGCTGGGCGCGGGCTTGTCCGGACCGGGCATGATGCTATCCGGTGACAAAGGCGGGCGGCCTGGGCATGCCCTCAGAGACGGTAAGCACTTCATGGCCGCTGTCGGTGACGAGCACAGCGTGCTCCCATTGGGCCGACAGGCTATGGTCGCGAGTCACGACTGTCCAGCCATCGGCCAGCGTGCGGATTTCCTTGCGGCCCGCATTGATCATGGGCTCGATGGTGAAAATCATTCCGGGCTCCAGCCGCACCCCTGTGCCGGGCTTGCCGTAGTGGAGCACCTGCGGATCCTGGTGGAATTTGCGCCCCACGCCATGGCCGCAATACTCGCGCACCACCGAAAAGCCCTGCTTCTCGGCGTGCTTCTGGATGGCGCTGCCGACATCACCAAGCGTGGCGCCGGGCCGCACCTGCTCGATGCCCAGCCACATGCATTCGAATGTTGTCTCGGTCAGCCGCCTGGCGAGAATGGAAGGCTCTCCGATGTAGAACATGCGGCTGGTGTCGCCGAACCACCCATCCTGGATGATGGTGACATCGATATTCATGATGTCGCCATTCTTGAGCACCTTGTCGCCAGGAATGCCGTGACAGATCACATGATTGACCGAAGTGCAGATCGATGCGGGGTAGGGGGTGTAGCCGGGCGGGGCGTAGCCGACCGTTGCCGATTTCACGCCCAGCTTCTCGATGTAATCCATGCAGAGCCTGTCGAGCTCGCCCGTGGTGACCCCTGGCTGGACATGCGGGGTAAGGTAGTCAAGAATCGAGGCCGCGGTCTGGCAGGCGGTGCGCATCTTGGCGAGGTCGGTGGGGTCGGTAACGAGACTGCTCATGGTTGACTTGATATCTATAGCGTGAAAATAGTAGAATTATAGGCTTTCCCGGAATTGCGTCCCAGTTTTTGAGGCGCTGCTTCGGGCCGCGATAGCGGCGATTTTGCCGCCTTTTCGTAAATCGCGTGCCGGGCCACTTCAGGGTGTTCGCGCAGACATGGCGCGGATGCTGGGCCGGTACAAGACCAAACCCTTGGAGAATATCATGTCTTTGATGCGTGAAATGCTTGAAGCTGGTGTGCACTTTGGCCACCAGACCCGTTACTGGAACCCCAAGATGGCTCCGTTCATCTTCGGTCACCGTAACAAGATTCACATTGTCAACCTTGAGCAAACGGTTGACAAGTTCCAGGAAGCCACCAAGTTCGTGCGCCAGCTGGCCGCGCGCGGGGGCACCATCCTGTTCGTGGGCACCAAGCGGGCTGCCCGTGAAATCGTCGCCGCCGAAGCCGCTCGCTGCGGCATGCCCTACGTCGACAGCCGTTGGCTGGGCGGCATGATGACCAACTTCAAGACAGTCAAGAGCTCGGTCAAGCGCCTGAAGGAAATGGAAGCCCAGCTTGCCGAGGGCGCGACGGAATCCATGAGCAAGAAGGAAGCGCTGATGTTCGAGCGCGAGCTGGCCAAGCTGAACAAGTCCATCGGCGGCATCAAGGACATGAACACGCTGCCTGATGCGCTGTTCGTCATTGACGTCGGCTACCACAAGATCGCCGTTGCCGAAGCCGGCACGCTGGGCATCCCGGTGGTGGGCGTGGTCGACACGAACCACTCTCCCGACGGCATCGCGCACGTCATTCCCGGCAACGATGACTCCGCCAAGGCCATCGCCCTGTACGCGCGCGGTATCGCCGACGCCGTGGTCGAAGGCCGCGAGCAGAACCTCAATGGGCTGGTCGAGGAAATCGCCGAAGACGGCGACGACTTCGTCGAGGTCGAAGAAGATCGCGAGTAAGCGCAGGCTGCCCGGTTCCGGCCGGGCGTCCGCTGTCGCCTCCCTGGCGGCGCATCCGCCTGTGTTTCGCACCTGCCCCGGCCCGACCGGGGCGTGTTTTAGATAACTGGAGAAAATAGTGGCTCAAATTACCGCATCCATGGTCAAAGAACTGCGCGAGAAGACCGACGCGCCCATGATGGAGTGCAAGAAGGCGCTTACCGAGGCTGAAGGCGATCTGGCCCGCGCCGAAGAAATTCTCCGCGTCAAGCTCGGCAGCAAGGCAAGCAAGGCAGCAGCCCGTGTTACCGCTGAAGGCCTGATCGGGCTGAACATTGCCGCCGACGGCAAGCGCGGCGCCATCATCGAAGTCAACTGCGAAACCGACTTTGTTGCCAAGAACGAAGACTTCATCGGGTTCGTCAATGCGTTGGCGGCGCTGGTTTCGGAAAAGAATCCGGCCGATGTCGCCGCGCTGAACGAGCTTCCCCTGGGCGAGGGCACTGTTGAAAGCACCCGTTCCGCCCTGGTCGGCAAGATCGGCGAGAACATGTCCGTACGCCGCTTCCAGCGCTTCGAAACCGAAGGCCAGCTGGCGAGCTATGTGCACGGCGGCCGCATCGGCGTGCTCGTCGATTTCACCGGCCCGGAAGAAACCGGCAAGGATGTGGCCATGCACATCGCGGCAACCCGGCCCAAGGCGCTTGACGCCGCCGGCGTGCCCGCGGAAGACATTGCCACCGAGCGTTCGGTTGCCGAGCAGAAGGCTGCCGAGTCCGGCAAGCCCGCCGAGATCGTCACCAAGATGGTCGAAGGCTCCATCCAGAAGTTCCTCAAGGAAGTAACCCTGCTGTCCCAGCCGTTCGTCAAGAACGACAAGCAGTCCGTAGAGCAGATGCTCAAGGAAAAGGGCGCTTCCATTTCCCGCTTCGCACTCTATGTCGTGGGCGAGGGCATCGAGAAGAAGTCGGAAGACTTTGCCGCTGAAGTGGCCGCCGCCGCTGCCGGTAACGCCTGATTTCCTCCTCCTGCAAAAAAAAACGGGCCTGCGTCATCACGCAGGCCCGACTCTGGCTTACACTTTCGTTGGTTTGTTAACTGGGAAAACTACCTATGACCACCAGATCGTATAAGCGCGTCCTGCTGAAACTCTCCGGCGAAGCGCTGATGGGAGAGGACGCCTTTGGGATCAACCGTTCCACCATATTGCGCATGACAGAGGAAATTGCCGAGGTATGCGCGCTGGGCGTGGAGCTTGCTATCGTCATAGGTGGCGGCAATATCTTCCGGGGCGTGGCTCCCGGCGCCCAGGGGATGGATCGGGCCACGGCCGACTACATGGGCATGATGGCCACCGTGATGAATGCCCTGGCCTTGCAGGATGCGCTCAAGAATCGCGGGCTCGATGCGCGCGTTCAATCGGCACTGAACCTGGATCAGGTCGTCGAACCTTATATCCGCCCCAAGGCGCTGCGCTATCTTGAAGAGGGCAAGGTCGTCATTTTTGCCGCCGGCACGGGCAATCCGTTTTTCACGACAGACACGGCGGCCGCGCTGCGCGGGGCCGAGATCGGCGCCGAGGTGGTGCTCAAGGCCACCAAGGTTGACGGCATCTACAGCGCCGACCCCAACAAAGACCCGGGCGCAACCCGGTATGCGCGCATCAGCTTCGACGAAGCCATTGTGCGTCGCCTCGAAGTCATGGACGCCACGGCATTTGCATTGTGCCGCGACCAGAAGCTGCCCATCAAGGTGTTCTCCATCAACAAGCCTGGCGCGCTCAAGCGCGCCGTGTCCGGTGAGGACGAAGGCACCCTGGTGCACGTATAAAAGGAAGCAAAATGAGCACGTCAGAAGTCAAGAAATCGGCCGAGGAGCGCATGGGCAAGTCCATCGAATCGCTCAAGACCGGCCTTGCCAAGATCCGTACCGGCCGCGCCCACGCCGGCATTCTGGACCACGTGCTGGTCGAATACTACGGCTCGCCCGTGCCTGTCAGCCAGGTTGCCAACGTCAATCTGATCGACGCTCGCAACCTCAGCGTCCAGGTATGGGAGAAATCCATGGCAGGCCCGGTTGAAAAAGCCATCCGCGAATCGGATCTCGGCCTGAACCCGATCGCCATGGGCGACAACATTCGCGTGCCCATGCCGGCGCTTACCGAAGAGCGCCGCCGCGATCTGACCAAGGTCGTGCGCACCGAGGGTGAGGACGCCAAGATCGCCGTGCGCAATCTGCGGCGTGATGCCAATGACACACTCAAGAAGCTGGTCAAGGACAAGGAGATCTCCGAGGACGAGGAACGTCGCGCCCAGGACGAAATCCAGAAACTGACGGACCGGCACGTGGCCGAGATAGACAAGCTGGTCGGCCAGAAAGAAGCCGAAATCATGACGGTGTAGGCGTTTGCCGTTGCCGCCTCAGGTTTCATCCATGCCAGCAAGCTCCTCGACACTCAGCATTCCCGAATCATCAGATATCCCGCGCCATGTCGCCATCATCATGGATGGCAACGGGCGTTGGGCCACACAACGGTTTCTTCCGCGCACCGCCGGCCACTTGCGCGGTGTGCGCGCTGTGCGCCGTGTGGTCGAAGCGTGCGGGAACCGCGGTGTCGAGTACCTGACCCTGTTCGCTTTCAGTTCCGAGAACTGGCGCAGGCCACAGGAAGAAGTCTCCATGCTCATGCGGCTGTTCATCCGGACTCTGGAGAAAGAGGTCGGCAGGCTGGAGGCCCAGGGCGTGCGGCTGCGCGTGGTCGGCGACCTGTCGGCATTCGACCCTCAGCTGCGCGCGCTGATCGATGCCACGCAGGCCCGCACCGCGCACAACAACGAGCTGAACCTGACTATCGCTGCCAATTATGGCGGACGCTGGGACGTATTGCAGGCCATGCGCCAGCTGCTGGCGCAGAGGCCCGATCTGGCTGCAAACCCGGACGCCATAGACGAGGAAGCCTTGACGGGCTATCTGTCCATGGCATTCGCGCCTGAGCCAGACCTGTTCATCCGCACAGGCGGGGAGCAGCGCATCTCCAATTTCCTGGTCTGGCAGCTCGCTTATACTGAACTGTATTTCACCCAGTCTTACTGGCCCGATTTCGGCGCCCGGGAGCTGGATGCAGCCTTCAAGTGGTACAAAGAAAGGGAGCGTCGCTTCGGGCGCACCAGTGCTCAGCTCGCCGAGCAAAAAAAATAGACACAACAAGGGGGCCTTGATGCTCAAGCAGCGTGTCATCACAGCAATCGTCATGCTCGTCATCCTGCTGGCGGCGCTGATTGCACCCAGCCCCATGCCGCTCGCGCTGCTGCTTGCGCTGATCGCAAGCTGCGCACTCTGGGAGTGGCTGAGGCTCACCTGGCCCACGCAGGGCGGGCCAGCGCCCGCCGCCATCGCCATCCTCGCCGGCGCCGGCCTGCTGCTGGTCTGCGTGCAATGGCTGGCCTCGCCACCCGAAGCCTGGACGTGGTCGCTGTTCCTGTCGATCAATGCCTGGCTGCTGCCGCTCGTATGCGTCCTCTGGCTTTTGGCCGCCACGACAATGGTCGTGCGGGGCAATACCCAGACACGCGGCAACGGCCCGCTACTCAGCGCCTTCGCATTGCTTGCCATTCTCGCGACCTGGGCCTCGCTGGTTCAGCTGTTCCGCATCTACGGGTCTTGGTATCTGGTTTCTCTGTTGGCGGTCATCTGGGTGGCCGATATCGCCGCCTATTTTGTCGGCAAGGCGATCGGAAGGCGCAAGCTCGCGCCTCGCGTGAGTCCGGGCAAGTCCTGGGAGGGCGCCGCTGGCGGCGTGCTGGCGGCAGTTGCATGGGTGCTGGCCACTGGCCTGGTCAAAGGCAGCTTCGGCGCCGTCCTGCTGGCGCGCTGGTCATGGTGGCAGGTAGTTTTGATAGCTGTGTTTCTGGCTGCCTTGTCCATTGTGGGAGATTTATTCGAATCGCTGCTCAAGCGCAGGGCTGGCGTCAAGGACTCAAGCCAGCTGCTTCCGGGACACGGCGGCGTCTATGACCGTATCGATGCCTTGCTGCCGGTCGCTCCTTTCGCGTTTCTGCTGTCTACGGGACACGCTTTGTCATGAAACAACAACAGGTATGCGTGTTGGGCTCCACCGGCTCCATCGGTGTCAATACGCTTGATGTGATCGCACGCCATCCCGACGTCCTGTCGGTGCATTCGCTCAGCGCTTTCAGCCGCATGGAGCGCCTGGCCGAACAGGCGCTCCAGACACATGCGCGCGTCGTCATCGTGCCGGACGAGGAGGCGCGGAAACGCTTTTTGCAAGCATGGCCCTCGGGCGCACGCCCGCCTGAAATCCGCGTTGGCGCGCAGGCTTTGTGCGATACGGCCGCGGATCCCGACGTGACCACCGTCATGGCCGCCATCGTCGGCGCCGCAGGAATGCCCAGCGCGCTCGCGGCGGCAAGGGCGGGCAAACGCGTGCTGCTGGCCAACAAGGAAGCGCTCGTGACCGCAGGCAGCCTGTTCATGCAGACCCTGAGACAGTCCGGGGCCGAACTGCTGCCCATAGACAGCGAGCACAACGCCATATTCCAGTGCCTGCCTCAAGGCGGCGACCGTAGCCGCGCGCCCGAACAGCCGGCGCGAGGCGTGAGGCGGCTGCTGCTTACGGCTTCGGGCGGGCCCTTTCGCTGCACGCCCCTCGAACAATTGCCGCGGGTAACACCAGACCAGGCCTGCGCGCATCCGAACTGGAGCATGGGGCGCAAGATTTCAGTCGACTCGGCCACGATGCTGAACAAAGGGCTGGAGGTGATCGAGGCATACTGGCTGTTTGCCATGCCGGTAGACCGCATCCAGGTCGTCATCCATCCCCAGAGCATGGTGCATTCGATGGTCGAGTATGAGGATGGCTCCATACTGGCGCAGCTTGGCCAGCCCGACATGCGCACCCCCATTGCCTATGGGCTTGGCTTCCCGGAGCGGATAGACAGCGGCCTGGGGCTGTTTGACCTGGCCGCCTTGACGAGGCTGGATTTTGAGCTGCCCGATTTGCAGCGCTTCCCATGTCTCGGGCTTGCCTTCGAGGCGCTCAGGGCAGGGCAGGCGGCCTGTGTCGCGCTCAACGCAGCCAACGAGGTTGCCGTTGACTGCTTCTTGAAACGACAAATTGGCTATACTCAGATTGCCCAGGTTATCGAAAAAAGTCTCGATCGTGCAATAGGGGCGGCTTCCGCTCAGCCTGGCACGCTCGATGAAATACTCGGCCTTGATGCGCGTGCGCGGGCATTGGCCGCCGGCATGTGCCGGTCGGCTGCCTGACACCGTTTTTTCCAGGACACAATGTTTTACACGCTTCTCGCCTTTGCTGTCGCTCTGGGCGTACTCATCACATTTCATGAGCTGGGCCATTATTGGGTCGCTCGTCGCTGTGGCGTGCGCGTGCTGCGCTTTTCGGTCGGCTTTGGCAGGGTGCTGGCCCGGCGCACCGACCGAAACGGCACGGAGTGGGCTGTTTCCGCCATTCCGCTGGGCGGCTACGTCAAGATGATGGATGATCCGCCCGAGGGCGCTTCGGAGGCGGTGGCGGCCCAGGCCTTCAACCGCAAGCCTCTGGCGCAGCGCAGCGCCATCGTGGCGGCGGGCCCGCTGGCCAACCTGATCCTGGCCGCGATACTGTATGCGGGCCTCAACCTTGCAGGCACGAGCGAACCGGCGGCGGTGCTTGCGCAGCCACAGGCCGGTACGGCTGCGGCGCTGGCTGGCTTCCAGGCCGGGGACCGCGTGACCGCCATTGACGGCACGCCGGTGCAGTCCTGGCCGCAGATGCGCTGGCAGCTCATGGATGCCGTTACCGATGGCGGCGAGGCCCGAATAGAGGTTGATTCAGGCGGAGCGGCCCGCACGCGCACACTTCATTTCGATGCTGGCGAGATTTCTCCTGACGCGCCCGATCCCATGGCGAAGGCCGGTATTTCGCTGGCCACGCCTCAACCCAAGGTCGGGCAGGTGATTGCCGGGGAAGCGGGGGAGGCGGCCGGGCTGCGCGAGGGCGACATCATTCTTGCCGCAGGGGATCTGGCCAGGCCCGATGCCGCAGCGCTCGTGGCCACGATACGGCAGCATCCCGGGAAACAGCTGCAGCTCACGGTGCTGCGCGATGGCACCGAGGTGTCGCTGCGCGTAACGCCGGCGGCTGAGACTGACGCCGATGGAAAGCCGGTCGGACGCATCGGCGTGATGCTGACCGGGGATTTCCCCATGGTAACTGTACGTTACGGTTTGTTCGAAAGTCTCAGGCGCGGCGTGGCCCGAACCGCGGACACTGTCTGGTATTCACTGAAAATGATGGGGCGCATGGTAGTGGGGGACGTTTCCCTGCGCAATGTAAGCGGCCCCGTGACCATTGCCGATTACGCCGGCCAGACCGCCCGCATCGGTGTATCCGCTTACATAGGGTTTCTGGCACTCATCAGCGTCAGCATAGGCGTGTTAAATTTGCTACCCATTCCCATGCTGGACGGCGGGCACCTGCTGTATTACCTGCTGGAAGCAATTCGCGGCAAGCCGCTGCCCGAACGCTGGCTCGAAAATGGCCAGCGCATCGGTCTGGGTTTGCTCGCCGCGCTAATGAGCCTTGCATTTTTCAATGATTTTTCGCGCCTTTTCAGCTAGAGTCGTTGTGTCTTACAATCTTCCACCATTTAGTCGCCCGAGGATTCCCCAGGATGTCGTTTAGCCGGAAACTACCCTTTGCCAGGCGGGGCTTGTCCGCCTTGCTGGCAGCACTGCTGCTTCCCAGCATCGCCAACGCATTCTCGCCTTTCGTTGTGCGCGACATCCAGGTCAACGGCATACAGCGCGTCGATGCCGGCACCGTCTTCAGCTACCTGCCTGTCAAGGTGGGCGAGCAGTTCACGGAAACGCAGGCCAGTGAAGCGATCCAGCGCCTGTATGCCACCGGCTTCTTCAGCGACGTGCGCATCGATACCGACAACAACGTGCTGGTCGTCACCGTGCAGGAGCGTCCCACCATAGCATCGGTTTCCTTCAACGGCATGCGCGAGTTCGACGCCAAGGGCATTACCCAGTCGCTTCGCCAGGTCGGCTTCGGGGAAGGCCGCGTATTTGACCGCTCCATGCTGGAGCGCGCCCGCTTCGAGATCGAGCAGCAGTATCTGTCCAAAGGCAAGTACGGCGTCGAGATCAACCCCATCATTACCCCCTTGCCGCGCAACCGCGTGGGCGTCAGCTTCGAGATCTTCGAAGGCGACCGCGCCAAGATCAAGGAAATCCACGTCATCGGCAACAAGGCCTTTTCCGAAGGCACGCTGAAAGACGAAATGGAGCTCACCACGTCGGGCATGATGACGTGGTACACGGGCACCGACAAATATTCACGCGAGAAACTGGAAGGGGATGTCGAGCGGCTGCGCTCCTTCTACCTCGACCGAGGCTACCTGGAGTATTCGGCCGAAGCGCCCCAGGTCACCATTTCACCCGATCGCCAGGGCATTTTCATCACCTACACCGTGCATGAGGGCGAACCCTACAAGGTGCGCAGCGTCAAGCTGGCCGGCGACCTGCTCGGGCTGGACGACAAGATAGCGCCCCTGGTCAAGGTGAAAGAGGGCGAGACCTTCTCGGCGGCCCAGACGAACGAAACAGCCAAGGCGATCAGCGAATATCTCGGCACGCTGGGCTATGCCTTTGCCAACGTGAACCCCAATCCGGTGCTTGACCGGGAGAATCACGAAACCGACCTGACCTTCTACGTCGATCCGGGCAGCCGGGTCTATGTGCGCCGCATCCAGATCGGCGGCAACACGCGCACGCGGGACGAGGTCGTGCGCCGGGAGATGCGCCAGCAGGAAGCCGCCTGGTATGACGGTGACGCAGTCAAGCATTCGCGCGACCGCATAGACCGGCTGGGCTATTTCAATGAAGTCAATGTCACATCGGCGCCTGTCGCAGGCTCCAGCGACCAGATCGACATCAATGTCGACGTCAAGGAAAAGCCTACCGGGCTCATCAACCTGGGCGTGGGCTACGGTTCCACCGATGGGGTGATACTTTCGGGCGGCATCAGCCAGGACAACATCTTCGGCAGCGGCAATACGCTTTCGCTGCAGGTCAATACCAGCGAAACGAATCGCGCCGCGGTGCTGTCGCATACCAACCCCTACTGGACGCGCGACGGCATCAGCAAGACGACATCGCTGTACTATCGCCGCACCACGCCTTACGATAACGACTATTCCCGAGGCGACTACCGCGTCACGTCGCTGGGCGGCGGGCTCAACTTCGGCGTGCCCATTTCCGAGTACGACCGGGTCTTTGCCGGCGTCAGTTTCGAGCACAACAAGCTTTCCGAGCTTGATCCTCAGTACACCCCCCGGGCTTACCAGGATTTCGTCGATCAATATGGCGAATCGACCAATGCCGTGATCTTCAATGTGGGCTGGTCCAAGGATACGCGCGACAGCGCGCTGGCGCCGCACAAGGGCGGGTACACGCGGCTTTCCGCGGATGTATCCACGCTCGACCTGCAGTACTACATGCTCAGCGCGCAGCAGCAATATTATGTGCCTCTGGGCCGCGCCTACACGCTGGCCTTCAATGGCCAGGTGGACTGGGGCCGCAGCTATGGCAGCAAAGACTTCCCTGTGATCAAGAACGTGTATGGCGGCGGCATCGGATCGGTGCGCGGGTATGACGGGGCTTCGCTGGGCGGGCGCGATACACTGACCAACGATTACCTGGGCGGCTCGCGCCGTATCGTGGGCAACGTCCAGCTGTATCTCCCATTCCCCGGCGCCACGCGTGACCGCTCGTTGCGCTGGTTCCTGTTTGCCGATGCCGGTCGGGTGGACAACACCGATGGCGGTTGCGCGCGCGGTATCGACAATTACGCGGCCGATCCGTGCGGCTGGAAATACTCCGCCGGTATCGGTCTGTCGTGGGAATCCCCGCTTGGCCCTCTGCAGCTTTCCTGGGGCCAGGCACTCAACGCCAAGGATGGCGACGACAAACAGGCGTTCCAGTTCCAGATCGGCACCGGTTTCTGATGCTCGTCGTTTAATGGCACAATAGGTGTTTTATCTCTGCATTCGCAAGGTAGATTGTTCATGAAGTCTCATTTCGCATTAAAACTTTCCGCTATTACCAGCGGTATTGCTCGCGGCAACCGGGCGCTGGTGCTGGCTGCCGCGCTGGGTCTGGGCGCGACTGTCGTCGCACCCGTGGTCCAGGCGCAGCAGCAAGCCACCAAGATCGGCTTCGTGAGCACAGAGCGTATCCTGCGCGACTCGAAACCCGCCAAGGCGGCGCAGGCCAAGATCGAATCCGAGTTCAAGAAGCGCGACCAGGAGCTGCAGAGCCTGGCCAATCAGTTGCGCAGCGAGGCTCAGAAGCTCGACAAGGACGCGCCCGTGCTGTCGGAATCCGAGCGGATCAAGCGTCAGCGCAAGCTTGCCGATCTGGATTCTGACCTTCAGCGCAAGCGCCGCGAGTTCCAGGAAGATTTCAACCGCCGCCGGAACGAAGAATTCTCGGGCATAGTCGAGAAGGCGGATGCCGCCATCCGCCAGATTGCGGAACAGCAAGGCTACGACCTCATCATCCAGGATGCGGTCACAGTCAGCCCGCGTGTCGATATCACCGACCAGGTCATGAAGGCGCTGGGCGGTTGATCGACGATGCCGGTACTGCTAGCGCCTGAGCAGGCGCCACTGTTGCAGGATCTGCTGGCTGATGCCAACACCATAGGCCTGGACTGCAGGCCGGCCGACAGCGCGGGTGAGCCCGGCCCCCGCATTCGGGGGCTGGGCTCCCTGCTTTATGCCGGCCCGCAGGAAATCAGCTTTCTCTCCGATTCAAGGCTGCACGCCCAGCTGCAACGCTGCCAAGCGGCGGCAGTCATCATGACGGAGGATGATTTCCGCGCTCATGCGCCGCAAGACCGGGCTTACCAGGTCATTCTCTGCAGCCAGCCCTATGTGCTTTATGCCTTGCTTGCGCAATGGTTCGACAGCCATCGCCTGTCGCGGCTCGAGAGCGGCATCCATCCTACGGCGGTAGTTGCCGACGATGCACGCATTGCCCCGGGCGTCAGCATAGGTCCGCACTGCGTGATCGAGTCCGGGGCCGTCATCGGCGAGGGCACCCGCATCGGTCCCGGCTCGGTGATCGGCGCGCAGGCCGGCCTGGGGCGCGATTGCCTCCTGCATGCGCGGGTGACGCTTTATCACGGCGTTATCGTGGGTGATCGGGCTATATTGCATTCTGGCTGCGTATTGGGCGCAGACGGTTTTGGTTTCGCGCCCACCCCTGGCGGAGCGGGCTGGACCAAGATAGCCCAGATAGGCGGCGTACGGATCGGCGATGATGTCGAGATTGGCGCCAACACCACGGTGGATCGCGGCGCGCTCGACGATACGGTGCTGGGCAATGGCGTGAAGCTCGACAATCAGATCATGATTGGTCACAACGTCCATATCGGCGATCACACTGCCATGGCAGCCTGCGTGGGCGTGGCAGGTTCCACGCATATAGGCAGCCGCTGTACCATAGGCGGAGCTGCCATGCTGTCCGGCCACCTTGTGCTCGGCGACGACGTGCATATATCAGGCGGTACAGCCGTAACTTCCAGCATCTCGGCGCCAGGGCGTTATACAGGCGTCTACCCCTTCGCGGCGCACCGCGAATGGCAGCGCAATGCTGCAGTCGTCACTCAGCTGGCGCAGCTTCGCCGGCGCGTGCAGGCCGCCGAGAAAAAATGAGCCTCAGGCTTGCCTTTATACATAACATACAGAGCACCCGACCAAAAGGTGCACAAGCAGGATAAAACAAGATGGAACTCGACATCAGACAAATCATGGACCGCCTGCCACATCGCTATCCGATGCTGCTGGTTGATCGCGTACTCGAAATGGAACCGGGCAAGCGCATCGTGGCCATCAAGAATGTGTCAATGAACGAGCCATTCTTTACCGGGCATTTTCCGCATCATCCCGTGATGCCGGGCGTGCTGATCATTGAGGCGCTGGCTCAGGCGGCCGCGCTGTTTTCCTTCGAGGATGATACGGATGTCAATCCCGCCGACAAGAAAATAGCGTATTACCTGGTGGGTGTGGATGGCGCGCGTTTTCGCCGGCCCGTGGTTCCGGGCGACCAGCTGCGCCTTGAGGTCACGGCCGACCGGATCAGCCGCTCGATCTGTAAATACACGGCCCAGGCGACCGTCGATGGCCAGGTGGCGGCCGAGGCCAAGATTATGTGCGCAATCCGCGTGCTGGAAGAATAGCGATGTCCAACCGTATCCACCCCACGGCAATCATCGCCCCCGGGGCGGTAATTGCCGATGATGTGACCATCGGACCCTATAGCGTGATCGGCGAGCATGTGTCCATTGGCGCAGGTTCGGTCGTCGGGCCGCACTGCGTCATCGATGGCCACACGACAATAGGCGCAAACAATAACTTCTACCGGTTCTGCTCCATTGGCGGCATCCCGCAAGACAAAAAGTACGGCGGCGAACCTACGCGGCTGGAAATCGGCGACGGGAACACGATACGCGAGTATGTCACCATCAATACCGGTACGGCCCAGGACGTGGGCGTCACGCGCCTCGGCGATGACAACTGGATCATGGCTTATGTGCATATTGCGCATGACTGCCAGATCGGCAGCCACACCATCATGGCAAACTCGGTTCAGCTGGCGGGGCATATCCACATCGGCGACTGGGCCATCATCGGCGGCCTTTCGGCAGTGCATCAGTTCGTGCGCATCGGCGAGCACAGCATGATAGGCGGCACCAGTTCCATACGCCAGGATATTCCGCCCTTCCTGCTCGGAGCGGGCGACCCATTCCGGCCGGTAGGCATCAATTCCGAAGGCCTGAGCCGCCGGGGCTATGAGGCGGAAGACGTCGCCGCCCTGAAGGAGGCCTACAAGCTGATTTACCGCCGCGGGCTGAAGGTTGACGAAGCCGCCGGGCAGATACTGCGGCTCACGGAAGACCGGCCGGGCGCAGCGAAGGTGCTGCAGACCATGGCTGGCTTTCTGTCCGCCGCCACCCGGGGCATTGTGCGGCCATGAGCCCGCGCATCGGCATGGTCGCGGGGGAGCCTTCCGGCGACCTGCTGGCAGCCCGAGTCATCCACGGAATACAGCAACTGTCGGGCGAGGGGGCTTGCGAAGGCATAGGCGGGCCTGCAATGCGGCGCGCCGGCTTCGAGGCCTGGCATCCCATGGATGCCTTGACGGTTTTTGGCTATGTGGACGCCTTCAAGAGCCTGCCAAGGCTGCTGCGTACCTATTTCGACGTCAAGACGCGCTGGCTTGCGCGCAAGCCGGACGTTTTCGTTGGTGTCGACGCTCCCGATTTCAACCTCAGGCTTGAACACCAGCTAAAGCAGGCGGGCGTTCCCACCGTGCATTTCGTGGGGCCTTCGATCTGGGCCTGGCGCTACGAGCGCATACACAAAATACGCGCAGCGGTGTCCCACATGCTGGTGCTCTTTCCTTTCGAGGAAGATATTTATCGCAAGGAAGGCGTGCCCGTTACCTTTGTGGGCCACCCCCTGGCAGGGGTGATTCCCATGGAGCCTGACAAGGCGGCAGCGCGTCGTTACCTCGGGCTTGAGCAGGATGCCAGAATCCTCGCCATTTTGCCGGGTAGCCGCGCATCCGAGATCAAGCTGCTTGCGCCCCGTTTTCTCCAGGCAGCGCGCATATTGTCCGAACAGGATCCAGATCTGCATTTCCTGGTTCCCATGGTCAATGCGAAAAGAAGGGCCGAATTCGAAGCCATTCTGCATCAGTACCCGCTACGGCACTGCCATATTGTCGACCAGGAATCGGGGGCAGGCGACGATGAGGCGCGCCGGGCGTTGCCCGCCGCCTGGAATGTCATGGAATCGGCCGATGCCGTGCTTGCTGCCAGCGGCACGGCCACGCTCGAAGCATGCCTCTTCAAGCGGCCGCTTGTGATTTCTTATGTGCTGTCGCCCATGATGAGGCGCATGATGGCCTGGAAATCGGGCCAGGAACGGCCTTATGTTCCCTGGGTGGGGTTGCCGAATGTGCTGGCCCAGGACTTCGTCGTGCCCGAACTGCTGCAGGATGACGCGACACCGGAGGCCCTTGCCGAGGCATCCTGGAAGGCGCTCACCGACACGGCCTACGCCATCCAGACAGCCGAACGCTTCCGGGCCATTCACGAGTCATTGCGTCGCGACACGCCGATGCTGGCCGCGCAGGCGATCCTGGGCGAGGTGGATCGTGCCTAGGCAGCCCGACCTCTTCAGCATTGCCGGATCATCCGGCGCGCTGCGCGTGGCCGGCATAGACGAGGCGGGCAGAGGTCCATTGGCGGGGCCTGTCTATGCGGCTGCCGTCATTCTGGATCCTGGCCGCCGCATACGCGGGCTGGACGATTCCAAGAAGCTCAGCGCGGTCCAGCGCGAGGCGCTGGCAGACAAGATACGTGAACGGGCGCTGGCGTGGTGTATTGCCAGCGCCACAGTTGAGGAGATCGACACGCTCAACATCCTCCAGGCGACCATGCTGGCCATGCGCCGCGCCTGCGAGGGCCTGTCCATTCTGCCGGACAGGGCGCTGATCGACGGAAACTGCCTGCCCAGGGGGCTGAGCTGTGTCGCGGAGCCTGTGGTGGGCGGCGACGCCACCATCAAGGCTATTTCGGCCGCCTCCATCCTGGCCAAGACGGCGCGTGATTCCGAATGCCTGGCCCTGCATGCCGAGTATCCCGTCTATGGTTTTGATCAGCACAAGGGTTATGGCACGGCGCTGCACCTGGAGCGCCTGAATTTGCATGGCCCTTGTCCTGCGCATCGGCGCAGCTTCAGGCCTGTACGCGATCTGCTGGGGCTGGAAGCGGGCAGCTGGACCTGAGTATGGTCGTCACATGAAATTCATCAGCTCACGGGATAACCCCGTATTCAAGCACCTGGCCAGGCTGGCGGCAGGCAAGCCCTCGGTCGAGGGCGAACGGCTGGTGCTGCTCGAGGGCATTCATTTGTGCCAGGCGTGGCTGGAACACTGCGGGGCGCCGCGCCGCGCTGTGTTCGATGCGCAGCGGCTGGAGCGCGATGCCGAACTGCAGGCGCTGGCGCAGTCCCTGGATTCAGCGCTGTGCCTGGCATGCGATGAACGCCTGGCCCGCAATCTCTCGCAGGTTGGACACGGCCAGGGCGTTTATTTCGAAATCGCCCCGCCGGCGCCGCAGTTACCAGAACGCATTGATCATTTGTGCCTTTGGCTGGATCGCATCCAGGATCCCGGTAACGTAGGGACGCTGCTGCGTACGGCTGCGGCAGCCGGCATTGGACATGCATACCTGTCGCCGGGCACGGCAGCGGCCTGGTCGCCCAAGGTGCTGCGCAGCGCCCAGGGTGCTCATTTTTCCCTGGAAATACATGAGCAGGTGGATCTGTTGGCGGCCTGCGAGCGACTCGCTGTGCCCTTGCTGGCTACCGCGCTGGACAATGCCAGCCCGCTCTACGAGGCGGCATTGCCGCAGGCCTGCGCCTGGGTTCTGGGCAATGAGGGGCAGGGTGTGGAGGCGGGTTTGCTCGAACGGGCGCACCTGCGTGTCTATATTCCCCAGGCCGAGGGCGTGGAATCGCTGAATGTGGCGGTGGCGGCGGGCGTCTGCCTGTTTGAGCACCGCCGTCGCAGCTTGGCCGGGGCGGTGCGTCAGTAGGTTCGGCGGTTCAGGCCGACCTCGTCCAGCACCTTGGTGGATATTTCTTCGATGGAACGGGTCGTGGTGGACAGCCACGGAATGTTTTCCATGCGCATGAGGCGCTCAGCCTCGGCAACCTCTTCGCGGCATTGTTTGAGCGATGCATACTGGCTTTTTGGGCGGCGTTCGTTGCGTACCTCGGCCAGTCGTTCAGGTTGAATCGACAGCCCGAACAGTTTTTTGCGGAATGGCAGCAGGGTGGCGGGCAGCGAGCCCCGGTCGAAATCTTCCGGGATCAGGGGGAAGTTTGCCGCCTTTACGGCATATTGCATGGCGAGATACAGGCTGGTAGGTGTCTTGCCGCAGCGCGACACCCCAACCAGAATGACGTCGGCCTGTTCAAGCCCATGAACAAACTGCCCGTCATCATGCGCAAGGCTGAAGTTGATGGCTTCGATGCGGTTGGTATATTGCTTGCTGAGCCCGCCCATATGGGAGCGCCCCACGGAATGGTTGGATTTCACCCCCAATGCATTTTCAATGTGCTGCACGAATGTGCCGAACAGATCCATGAAGGTACAGTCGGCGCCGCGTATTTTTTCGGCGCTTTCCGGGTTGACCAGCGTGCTGAAGACAAGCGGCCGTTCTCCTTTTTCCTGGGCGCACCGGTTGATACGCTGTGCTGCCGCCTCGGCTTTTTCGGGGCTGTCGATGAAAGGGATGCGGATCGCCTCGAACTTGACTTGCTCGAACTGCGACAGCACTGAGTTACTGAATGTTTCGGCGGTAATGCCTGTGCTGTCGGAAACGACAAAGACAGTGCGTTCAATAAGGTTTTCGGTCATGGGAAGAAAGGTGAGCGCGAAGGCGACCATTAACGGTACAATCGCGAAAGATTAACAGTCACCGTACCAGCAGGCAAGGCTGGTTTGCTTAGCGCATCCATACAGGCAGATGTGGACGTGCCCTAAGCAAACACGCTTTTTTATATTGTCAAAGGTGACTTCATGTCTTATGTAGTGTCTTTCGAGCAGCTCCGCATGTCGGATGTCGACTCGGTAGGAGGAAAGAACGCATCACTAGGTGAAATGATCAGCCAGCTGGCCGAAGCCGGCGTCCGGGTTCCAGGGGGCTTTGCCACCACGGCCGAGGCTTTCCGCGACTTCCTGAAGTCCACGGGGCTGGACGCGCGCATCGCCGAGCGCCTTGAAAGCCTGAACTCGGAAGATGTGAGGGAGCTTGCCAATGCGGGCGCCCAGATCAGGCAGTGGATCATCGATACCCCTTTCCCCGCCGAATTCGAGCAGGCCATACGCGATGCGTTCGCCAAGCTCGATGCGGACGGCAAGGGCAGCTTCGCCGTGCGTTCCTCCGCCACCGCCGAAGACCTTCCTGATGCCTCTTTTGCGGGCCAGCAGGAAACCTTCCTGAACGTGGTTGGCATTGACGATGTGCTGGACAAGATCAAGCACGTTTTCGCGTCGCTGTACAACGACCGCGCCATTTCCTATCGTGTGCACAAAGGCTATGCGCACGCCGAGGTCGCTCTTTCGGCCGGCATCCAGCGCATGGTGCGTTCCGATGTAGGCAGTGCTGGCGTCATGTTCACGCTCGATACCGAATCCGGCTTCAACGACGTCGTGTTCATTACCTCTTCCTATGGCCTGGGCGAGACGGTGGTGCAGGGCGCTGTCAATCCGGACGAGTTCTATGTCTTCAAGACGACGCTTGCGTCGGGCCACTATCCCATCATCAGCCGCCGCATCGGTTCCAAGCTCATCAAGATGGAGTTTGATCCCGAGCGCGCGTCCGGCCATTCCGTTCGTACAGTCGATGTGCCGGTCTCCGAACGCAACCGCTATTCGCTGACCGATGACGAGGTCATCGAGCTGGCACGCTACGCGGTCATCATCGAAAAGCACTATCAGCGTCCCATGGATATCGAATGGGGCCGCGATGGTGTCGACGGCAAGCTGTACATCCTGCAGGCCCGCCCTGAAACTGTGAAGTCGCAGCTTGGCCACAACGATGTCCAGGAGCGCTATCGCTTGAAAGCCACCGGCGATATCCTGATCACTGGCCGCGCAATCGGCCAGAAGATCGGATCGGGCCGTGTCCGCATCGTGGGTGATATTTCAGAGATGGATCAGGTCAAGGCGGGGGATATCCTTGTCACCGACATGACAGACCCCAACTGGGAGCCGGTCATGAAGCTGGCCTCGGCTATTGTCACGAATCGGGGCGGGCGCACCTGCCACGCAGCCATCATCGCGCGCGAGCTGGGCATCCCTGCCGTGGTCGGCTGCGCCAACGCCACCGACGTCCTGGCCAATGGCCGTGAAGTCACAGTTTCCTGCGCTGAAGGCGACGAAGGGCGTATCTATGATGGGCTGATCGAAACCGAGATCGAGGAGGTCCGCTGGGGTGAAATGCCCGAGATCGGCGTAAAGATCATGATGAACGTGGGCAATCCGCAGCTTGCATTCGATTTCTCGCAGATTCCCAACAAGGGTGTGGGCCTGGCGCGTCTGGAATTCATCATCAACAACAATATCAATGTCCATCCCAAGGCCGTGCTCGACTACCCCAATGTGGACGGCGAGCTGAAGCTGGCTGTGGAATCGGCAGCCCGAGGCTACGCCAGCCCGCGCGCTTTCTTCGTCGACAAGCTGGCCGAAGGCGTGGCAACGCTGGCTGCGGCGTTCTACCCCAAGCCCGTCATCGTGCGCCTGTCCGACTTCAAGTCGAACGAATACCGCAAGCTCGTGGGCGGTTCCCGCTATGAGCCCGAGGAAGAAAACCCCATGCTGGGCTTCCGCGGCGCATCGCGCTACATCTCGGAAGAGTTCGAAGAATGCTTCCGCATGGAATGCGAAGCGCTCAAGAAGGTACGCGACGATATGGGGCTGACCAACGTCGAGATCATGGTGCCTTTCGTACGCACGATTTCGCAGGCCAGCCGCGTGGTGGAATTGCTGGGCAAGAATGGCCTGGTGCGCGGCGAGAACGGCTTGCGCCTGATCATGATGTGCGAAGTTCCTTCCAACGCCATCCTGGCAGAGCAGTTCCTGGAATACTTCGACGGCTTCTCCATCGGCTCGAACGACATGACGCAGCTGACCTTGGGTCTGGACCGGGATTCCGGCATGGAATTGCTGGCGGCGGATTTTGACGAGCGCGACGAGGCGGTGCAATTCATGCTGCGCCGGGCTATCCAGGCCTGCCTGAAAGCTGGCAAGTATGTGGGCATCTGCGGTCAGGGCCCCAGCGATCATCCCGATCTGGCGCGCTGGCTCAAGCAGGAAGGCATTCTGTCCATGTCGCTCAACCCTGATACCGTCGTGGATACCTGGCAGCGCCTGGCGCGTGATTGACCGCAATATCGCAAGCAGGATCCATTGAGCAGAGATGCCGTATGGGTTCTTGATGGGCCGGTGGATGGAATATCCGCCGGCCTGTTTTTCTTTCAGCCTGTTTTGGATACTTGCCTGCAAAGCGCGATGAAGTTCTCCGTGGCGCTCGAAGGCGTCCGCGCGGCGAGGCGTATTGCGCAGATGGTACGCACCGCGTCCGAAGCGTCTATCGGCTGGCGTACCAGGTATTGGCTGTCCGCATACTTGACTAGCGACAAAGGCATGATCGCGATACCCAGGCCTGCGGCGGCGAAGCTCATGGCAGATGTGGCACGCTCCACTTCGACGGCAGGCCGCAGCTCCTTGGCGTAGCGCGCAAAGGCGGTTTCCACGATTTGCCTGACACTGCTATCCCTGCTCACAGCAATGATCCGCTCCTTGATGAGGTCGGTCCACTTCACAGTATCTTGCTGGGCAAAGGGGTGGTCAGGCGCGCATAGCGCTACAAGGCGATCATCGAAAAGCCTGGTCTGGCAAAGATCGTCATAATCCTGACGTCCCGGCGTCAGGGCAAAGTCCACTTTTCTTGCCCGCACAAGATAGACGCAGCTTGCGTGCACCTCTTCGCGCACCTCCACCGCGACACCCGGATACATTTCATTGAACCGGTTCAATGCAAGCGGCAGCAAGCCTGCCATTACAGAGGGAGAGGCGGCTATCTGCAGGCGGCCCTGCGCGCCACTGACGAAATCCCGCACCCTTTGTATCGAATGATCAAAATGAGCCAACAGCTCCTCGGCTTCCTTCTGCAACAGCAACCCAGTGGCGGTCAGTTCCACAATTCGGGTGCTGCGGTCGAATAACCGGGCCGACAAGGCTTCTTCGAGCCCTTGAATGGCTGCGCTCAATGCTGACTGGGATATATGGAGCGCTTCAGACGCCTTACTGAAATTCAGATTGGCGGCCAGCATGAGGAACACCTCAAGATCTCTGATCCGTATCCGCCGTCTCGAATTATTTATCAGCATTTTATATAAATTCTAAATTATTAATGATAATTAATGATAATACAAAACCTATACTTTTCATATATCAAACATCGTTTGCCGGGAGAACATAATGGATCAAATTGCAAGTACGTCGAAGGGCATTCACGCCCATCCGCTTGGGGCACACTTGGGCGCGGACGTGACCGGGGTGGATATCTCCATGCCTATGGCGCCGGAAACGTTGCAAGCGATTAATGCGCTGTGGTGCGAATATCTGGTGCTCAGGTTCAGGGGGCAGACGGGACTCTCTCCTGAAGGACTCATCCGCTTCTCGAAGCAGTTTGGTTCCCTGGATTCCAGGCCCGTCGGTACACGGACGCGTGCTCCAGGGCCGGCGGCCTCCTTTCCTGAAATCACGACCATCTCGAATATTGAAGTCGGTGGAAAAAGCATCGGGGGGCTGGGCTCGACCGAGGCTGTGTGGCATACGGATATGAGCTATGTCACCAAGCCCCCCAAGGCTGCGTGCCTTTATAGCCTGGAGGTGCCCAAAACCGGCGGCAATACGCATTTCCTGAATATGTATGCGGCATACGAAACCTTGCCGGAAACACTCAAGACGCGCGTGGACAGGCTGACCTGCCTGCATGATGCAAGCCGTAACAGTGCGGGCGAATTGCGTCTGGGCTTCAAGGACGTCGTGGACCCACGGGAGGCTGTTGGCGCGGTTCATCCATTGGTCAGAGTGCATCCTGAAACCCAGCGCAAATGTCTCTTTCTGGGGCGGCGCCGCAATGCATATATTGTTGGGCTGTCATTGGAAGACAGCGAAGCGTTGCTGGATGAACTATGGGAGCATGCGGCCGCCCCCGCATTGGCATGGACACAAACGTGGCAACCAGGCGATCTGGTGATGTGGGACAACCGCTGCACCATGCATCGCCGGGATGCCTTCGATCCGGAAACCCGGCGCTTGATGATCCGTACGCAAATATCGGGCGAGACCGTTCATCGCTCATTGAATTGAACAACTGTCCATGCGGCGGCTCATATCATGACCATAAAAGAAGTAGAGATTCGGCGGCTCAATGCGCCGCTGGCACAGCCATATGTTGTCTCCACAAGAGCGATTGTTGCGTTTGATCCGATTGTTGTCCGTGTGAGTGACGGCCATGAAAGGCAGGGGTGGGGAGAGGCGTTGATTGCGCCTGGCTACACAATTGAAACCGTGCGGGACTCCTGGGATTTCTGCAGAAAGGCGGCGCGGATAATGCTCGGCGAAAAGCCCTCGGCGACCAGGGGCATGCTTCAAGAAGCGGTGGCAAGCCTTCCGGGCGGTGCCAGCGCAATGCTGAGCGCGCTGGACATGATGGATGAAGCGGGGATATTACGCGTTGATCAGGATGTACGCGTGCCCCTGCTGGCGCCTATCCACACGCGTGAGGCTGAGGGAATGAGGCCGGAAATCGAGCAACTGCTTGCGATGGGCTATCAGACATTGAAAATAAAGATCGGATTCGACTGGCAGGAAGACTTGGCACGCATAGAGATGATCCAGAGAATCGTGCGAGGCAGGGCGGCGCTGCGGCTGGACGCGAATCGTGGCTACGACCTGGATGAGGGGAAGGCAATAGCAAGCCGTCTTGACCCTGACGGAATAGAGCTGTTCGAACAACCCTGCGGCTCGGATGCCTGGGCGGAACATGCGGAGATTGGCCTGTGCTCCACCGTGCCGCTCATGCTTGATGAGTCGGTGTATGGCCTGGAGGATATTGATCGCTGCGGCCAACTGGAGGGCGTGGGCTTCGTCAAGCTCAAACTCAAAAAAGTGGGCAGCCCCGAAATGTTGGCTGACGCCCTGAAATACATCAGGGATCGAGGCATGGAACCTGTGCTGGGCGACGGGGTGGCCACCGATCTGGCCTGTTGGGCGGAAGCGTGCGTGGCCAGGCACTGCATACGCAATGCGGGAGAGATGAATGGCTATCTGAAACTGAAACAGAGTCTTTTCAAGAACACGCTGCGCGTTGAAGGCGGCGAGATGATTATTCCAGCAGGCTATTGGCCCCAGATCGATGATGCGGTGCTCGATGCCGTGACAGTGGAACGGGAAGTCTTCTCGGCAGGGTAGCGTGCTGGCCGCGGCGGGAGCCCGGCCATCTTGTGATTGTTAAAGATATAAAAGGAAGGAGATAATATGTTTGAAAAAATCATTCGTACTTCATGCGGCATTTGCATCGCGACGCTGGCATTTTTTCTGGCAGTTGCGCCGCAGGCAAAGGCTACGGCGGCAAGCCAGTATCCGGAACGCAATATTGAGATTGTCGTGGCATATCCGGCCGGAGGAGCCATCGATACGCTGGCGCGGCTGATTGGCTCCGAGCTTGGCAAGAGGCTGGGCAAATCGGTCATTGTGGTCAATCGTTCCGGAGGATCCGGGGTTATTGGAACGAACATGGCCGCAAAGGCGAAGCCAGACGGCTATACGCTTTTAATGAGTGGCGCCAATGCGATCATCAGCCCGGCCGTGGATCCCAAAGTGCCTTTTGTATTGGCAGATTTCGAGCCTGTTGCCCGCATCAGCGAGACGGCTTTTGTTCTCACCGTGTCTCCGGACCTGCCGGTTCAAGACGTGCAGGGCTTGATCGATTACAGCAAACAGCATCCAGACGCTATGAATTACGCCTCCACCGGCGTGGGGTCGGTTCAGAACATACTCAGTGAGCAATTCAAGCAGCGGTATGGCCTGAGCTGGCTGCATGTGCCGTATCAGGGAGGCTCGCCGGCGCTGAATGATGTAGTCGCCGAGCGCATACAGATTATGTTCGCCAATCCCATGCTGGTCGGCCCTTACCTTGAGAAGAAACGTGTACGCGCGATTGCGACCAGTACTCCCGAACGCATGGCCGTTTTTCCCGACGTGCCGACAATGAAAGAGCAGGGCCTGGGAGACATGGCTGTCCTGACCTGGGTGGGCCTGCTCGCGCCTGCAGGCACGCCTGAAGACATCCGTGAACTATTGAGCCGCAACGTCATGGAAATACTAAAGGATCCAGTCATCCGGGAGAGCATCGTGCAGCAGGGAAGCCTGCTCTCGCCATTGCCCATGAACGAGTTTGGCATTTTTCTGAATCAAGATGTCAAACGCTGGGCCGGCATCGTCCGGGAAGCCCGTGTGGCGCTTGCCCAATGAGTGCCTGTTCACTGCATCTTCATCTTTATAGCCACTAACGCTGACTTTTTTGCGAGGACATTTTGCGTATTGCAAGTTTTATTCATGAGGACAATCCTTGCACGGGATTCGTTCTGGCTGATGGCTCGCTGTTTTCCCTTGCGGGCACTTCATTTGAGCATTTGAATGCGATTGACCTGATTGAAATGCCTGTGCGGGACCGGCAGCTCATGGCGGACAAGGTGATAGCGGCGGCCAAAACGACGCCGCTTCAGTTCGCGGACGTGCGGCTGCTCCCCCCTATATCCAGGCCGGGAAAAATTGTTTGCCTGGGGCTGAATTATTTTGACCATGCCGCCGAGAGCGGTCATGACAAACCAGCGTATCCCAGTTTCTTTCTTCGCACAGCAGACTCCCTGGTCGCGGCTGGCGAGCCCATTTTGCGTCCAGCCTGTTCCGAAAAGCTTGATTACGAAGCCGAACTGGCAGTGGTTATTGGAAAACGTTGCAGGCACGCAGCGCATGACCATGCGCTGTCATACGTCGGCGGCTACTCTTGCTTTAATGACGCCAGTGTCAGGGATTTTCAGCATAAGACTTCGCAATGGACCATAGGCAAGAATTTCGACGGCACGGGGGCTTTTGGCCCACTCATTGTCACTGCGGACGAGATGCCTGAAGGCGCGGCAGGGCTTGAAATCGCAACACGCCTCAATGGCCAACTGCTGCAGCAAGACAATACCGGCAATATGGTTTTCACGGTGGCGCAGGCCATTGCAATGTTGTCCCAATGCATGACGCTTTACCCCGGCGACGTGATAGCGATGGGTACGCCGGCGGGTGTTGGGTCGGCGCGCCGGCCCCCCACGTGGATGCGGCATGGCGACACAGTGGAAATTTTCATTGAAGGCATTGGCCGGCTTTCGAATCCAATCCGCGATGAGAGACTGCAAGAAGAGTGCACGGAAGAGGGCGCATGCTCATGAGATCAACATTTCTTCAATCTCCTTCGCGATCACATGTGGTCATTATTGGTGGAGGAACAATGGGCGCCGATGTCGCCGTCGTGTTCCTGCGGGCGGGTTGTGCGGTATCGGTCATAGAAACCAGGCAGCAGGCACACGCAGGCATCATGGCAGGCATCGGAGCCAATCTGGCATGTCTGGACAAGGCAGACTCGGGGACGCGACTCACTATCGCGCAGAGGCTTGAAGAGGTTGACTGGGCTCACATCGATCTTGTGGTCGAATGTGTGCCTGAGAACCTGGATATAAAACGCGAATTGTTCCGCAGGCTGGATGACCTTGTGTCTGACAGCGCTATTCTTGCCAGCAATAGCTCCAGTTTTCCGATCAGCGCCATTGCTGGCGGCTGTGCAACGGCAGCGCGAATGCTGGGGCTGCATTTTTTCATGCCGGCGCACATCGTGCCGTTGGTAGAGGTAGTGCAGTCATCCTCGGCGTCTGACGACGCGGCAGCGGCGCTTGCCGCATTCATGCGGCGCTGTGGCTGCGTTCCGATCCGGGTGCGCAAGGACATACCCGGTTTTGTTGCCAATCGGATGCAGCATGCGCTCGCCAGAGAAGCGTTTTCGCTGATTCAGGATGGCATTGCGAGTCCGGAGGATGTGGACGCGGCAGTGCGTTTCGGGTTTGGATTCCGGTATCTGGCAGCAGGCCCTGTGATGCAGAAAGAACATGCAGGCCTTGATGTGCATGTCAGCGCAGCCGCCACAATTTATCCTTCCTTGTCCAATATCGCAGCGCCGCCTGCGGTGCTGGCCGATAAGAAAAAGGAGGGCAAGCTGGGGTTCAAAAGCGGGCAAGGCTTTTACTCCTGGGATGCAACCTCGATCGAAGCGGAAAAACAGCGATACAACAGGCTGCTGCGGGCGGGCATGGCGCTTTTGGCCGAAGAACTCCCCTCCATTGATCCTTAAGAGCGGCGCCTCGTCGACACTGGGCGATATGGATCCTGGGTCCGCTCCTTTTTTACATATACGACAATGCCAACTCAGGTAAGATGCTTTTCAGGTTGCTTGATGGAGGCGCTGGATGAGTCAGGAAAAGCACAAGGTTGTAATCGTTGGCGGCGGAGCGGGGGGCCTGGAGCTGGCCGCCAGGCTGGGGCGCGAATTCGGTCCCGAGCAGATTGTCCTGGTCGACAAAGACGACAGCCACATATGGAAGCCTTCCCTGCATGAGGTCGCGGCGGGCACGCTGGACATACACCGCGAGGATCTGTCGTATTTCATGCTGGCACGCGACTGCGGCTTCACGTTCATGCGCGGAGAGCTGCATAGCCTGGATCGCTCCGCGCGCCAGCTCGGCCTGAAAGCGGGGCTGACGCCGTCAGGCGAGGAGGTGTTTCCGGCGCGCACCCTGGCCTATGACACGCTGGTGCTGTCGGTGGGCAGCAAATCCAATTTCTTTGGCACGCCAGGGGCTGCAGAGCATGCCATAGCTCTGGACTCCACCGGGCAGGCGGAATATTTCCGGCAGCGCCTGCTCAACGAGCTTGTCATGCTCAACCGACGCAAGGCAGGGGCGGAAGCCGGGCAAGCCGCAGTGCCGTCCGGCCAGAACGTGCTCCATATTGCGATCGTAGGCGGGGGCGCCACCGGCGTGGAGCTGGCGGCGGAACTGCTCGAGGCCTTTGCTGGCCTGGTGTATTACGGCCTGCCGGAGCTGGATCCGGCGAGCGACATGCGGATCACACTGCTCGAAGGGGCGGACCGCATTCTTTCCGCGCTCCCGCCCAAGCTCTCGGACACAGCCCAGCGCCTGCTTGTTGACCGTGGCGTGGACGTACGCACTTCGGTGCGGGTCGCGGCGGTCGAACAGAATTGTCTGCTTGATGCCCAGGGGAACCGCTATCCGGCAACCCTTTGCGTCTGGGCCGCGGGCATCGAGGCGCCAGCCTTTCTGTCGCAACTGGGCCTGCAGGCAAATCGCCTGCATCAGCTCGTGGTTGACAAACGTCTTCGCACCGAAGACGCCGACATTTTTGCCTTCGGCGACTGCGCCCAGGCGCCATGGGAGGGCGAACAGCGCTCCTTGCCGGCGCGAGCCCAGGTTGCCCATCAGCAGGCATCCTTTCTGCGCAAGATCATGCGCGCCCGCATCAAGGGTGAGGCGGAGCCGCAGGATGCCTTCCGTTTTCGCGACTATGGCTCGCTTGTGTCGGTCGGCCACACACGCGGCGTTGGCAGCCTGATGGGGGTGCTGTCCGGCAAGAGCTGGTTTGTCGAAGGCTTGCTGGCGCGGCTCATGTATATGAGTCTGCATCTGATGCATCACGCCGCGGTTCTTGGGCCGCTGCGGACGGCATCAATGGCGCTGGGGCGCCTGCTGCTCAAGCGTGGAGCGCCAAGAGTCAAGCTGCACTGAACATGGCGACAGCCAGACTGCGGCTGCTGTAAGATGGCCATTAAAGGAGGCAGCCAATGGCTTATCACGCGCGAGCGGCTTCACCGCTCGGCCCCATGCTTTTCTGTTCAGACGGAACCGGGCTCTCGGGCCTTTACTTCATCGGCCAGCCAGACTGTCCGCCGCTGGCCGCCAGTTCCTCCCTCGCGCCCACGCCCGCAAGATCGCGGGTCAGCCCTGGCGCGGGCGAGCTTGATGGCCAGCCAATACGGGGGCTTCGTATCCACAAGCGCAGCAGCGAGCCCGATCTTTTCGGTTTCGCGCCGGAAGCGAGCCATTCACCTTTGCGCTTCGATGGCGGCACCACGCCTGGCAGCATGTCAGAGCTTGAACTGCTGGACCCTGATACGCCGGCCGGAGCCCGCGCCTTGCTGTGCCAGGCTCATGCCGAACTGGGTGAGTATTTCCGGGGCGCGCGTTCGGAATTTTCCGTCCCGCTGTCGCTGCGGGGAACCCCTTTCCAGCGCCAGGTATGGCAGGCGTTGCTGGAAATTCCCTACGGGGAATATGTGTCCTACGGGCAAGTGGCGCTCGCAGCTGGGCTGACACAACAGCATGGGCGGCCAGTGGGCGCCGCTGTGGGCCAGAACCCGGTTTCCATCATCGTTCCCTGCCATCGCGTGCTGGCGGGCAATGGACGGCTCAACGGCTACACCGGCGGCTTGAGCCGCAAGGTGGCGCTGCTGGAGATCGAGGGCTTCGAGGTGGCTCAGCCAGGCGGGTGAGGGCTTGCCGCCGCGGCATATCAGCCGCGGTTGCGGGTATCGTGCTTCATGATGCGCTCCTTTTCGCGCGCCCAGTCTTTGTCGCGCGCGCTGTCGCGCTTGTCGTGCAGCTTCTTGCCCCGCCCAAGGCCAAAGTCCAGCTTGATGCGGCCGTTTTTATAGTGCAGGTTCAGCGGCACCAAGGTATAGCCGCGCTGCTCCACTTTTCCGATCAGCTTGTTGATCTCTTCGGCTTTCAGGAGCAGCTTGCGGGTGCGGGTGGAGTTGGGATGGATATGGGTGGATGCGGTGGGCAGGGGGCTGATATGCATGCCCAGGATCCAGATTTCGCCGTCGCGCACGATGACGTAGCTTTCCTTGAGCTGCACATGGCCAGCCCGGATTGCCTTTACTTCCCAGCCCTCAAGCACGAGCCCCGCTTCGAAGCGGTCTTCGATGAAGTAGTCGTGCGTGGCCTTGCGGTTGTCAACAATGCTCATGAATCAATATTGCTATAGACGGTAAAATCTCTACATTCTATCTATTAACACGGCTCGATGCATAAAGTTCAACGCTCAGTTCTGGTTCCTTATAGCCGCGCACAGATGTTCGATCTGGTGGCGGATGTGGCCAAATATCCCGAATTCATGCCCTGGTGCGGCGGCGCCCAGGTGCTGCGGCAAGACGAGCACGGCATGGAGGCGTCGATCACCATCAGCATCGCCGGTGTCCGCCAGACCTTCTCCACGCGCAACGAGCACGATTACCCGCGCCTGATCACATTCAATCTGGTTAACGGCCCGTTCTCGCAACTGACAGGCACCTGGGAATTCCACGAGCTGGCGCAGGATGCCTGCAAGGTAGGCTATACCATGGAATATGCCTTTTCCAGCCGCACGCTCGAAGCAGTGGTCGGGCCGATATTCAACCGCATTGCCACCAGTTTCATCGACTCTTTCACCCAGCGGGCCCAGGCGCTCTATGGCGACTGACGCCGTGCGGGTGCAGCTGGTATATGCCCCGGGGCCGGGGCAGGCATGGCTGCAGACGCTGGACCTGCCGCCTGGCAGCACGCTGGCCCAGGCGGTGTCGGCCAGCGATTTCTCGCAGAGCTTCCCCGACTATGATCTCGCTGGCTTGCAGGCGGGCATTTATGGCCAGCGCTGCGAACCGGAGCGTGAGCTGGCTGATGGCGACCGTGTGGAAATATATCGCCCCCTGGTGTTCGATCCTATGGAATCGCGCCGCCGCCGAGCCGTGCACAGACAGAAGCGATTGTCGCGCACATGACATAAATTTATGCGCTGACCGGCTATGGTAGGGTATCTATAATCAAGCGGCGCCAGGCGGTATGCTGGCGCGCGAGAAAAATGGGAGACGCATTACCATGGAATTCCGCCTTACCGATGAACAGCAGGCCTTTGCCCAGGCGGCGCGCGATTTCGCACTGGGCGAGCTCGAACCCCATGCCGCCCGCTGGGATGCGGAGCAGGTTTTCCCCCGTGTAGCCTTCGCGCGCGCAGGCGAACTGGGCTTTTGCGCCATTTACGCACCCGAATCCATAGGCGGGCTGGGGCTGCCCCGGCTGGATGCCACGCTGGTCTTCGAGGAGATGGCCGCTTTCGATCCTTCGACCACCGCCTTTCTGACCATACACAATATGGCTACCTGGATGATAGGGTCCTGGGCCACGCAGTCGGTGCGCGACACCTGGGGGCCGGCGCTGGCCGCAGGCGAGAAGCTTGCCTCCTATTGCCTGACTGAGCCAGGCTCGGGCTCGGACGCCGCCTCGCTCGTCACGCGCGCCGAAAAACGGGGCGGCGCCTATGTCCTTAATGGCTCGAAAGCTTTTATCTCGGGGGCGGGCGATACCGACGTGCTGGTGGTAATGGCGCGTACCGGCGGCTCGGGCGCTGGCGGCGTATCGGCCTTTGTGGTGCCTGCGGACACGCCAGGCATCAGCTATGGGCGCAAGGAGGACAAAATGGGCTGGAATAGCCAGTCCACACGCCCGATCAGCTTTGAAAATGTCGCGGTGCCGGCGGAGAACCTGCTAGGCAGCGAAGGCGATGGCTTCAGGTTCGCCATGAAGGGGCTGGATGGCGGGCGCATCAACATTGCGACCTGCTCGGTTGGCGCGGCGCAGGGCGCCTATGAGGCGGCGCGCCGCTACATGGGGGAGCGCAAGCAGTTTGGCCAGCCACTGGCGGGCTTCCAGGCCCTTCAGTTCAAGCTGGTGGACATGCTCACGCATATTGTGGCCTCGCGGCAGATGGTGCGGCTTGCGGCTAGCAAGCTCGATGAAGGTGATCCGAACGCTTCGAGCTATTGCGCCATGGCCAAGCGCCTTGCGACCGATTTGTGCTTCCAGGCCTGCCTGGATGCGCAGCAGCTGCATGGCGGCTACGGCTACCTGAAAGATTACCCGCTCGAGCGCCTGGTGCGCGATACGCGCGTACATCAGATACTCGAAGGCACCAATGAGATCATGCGGGTCATTGTCGCCCGGCAAATACTTGAGAAAGGAGCGGATATCCGATGAGTTCCCCTGTGTTGTTCCGTGAGCTGGATGCGGCGGGCGGCAAGAAGATAGCGGTGGCAACCCTCAATGCCCCGCAAAGCCTGAACAGCCTTTCGCTGGAAATGTGTACGTTGCTGGCCGGGCAGCTGGAGCGATGGGCGCAGGATGACCGTATCGCCGTGGTGGTGCTGGACGGGGCTGGCGGCAAGGCATTCTGCGCCGGCGGCGACTTGCAGGGCATGTACAAAGGCATGCTGGCCAACAGCTCGGGCGATGCCTGGGGCAACCCATACGCCCGCGAGTTCTTCGAAGTCGAATACCGGCTGGACTATCTGATCCACACTTACCCCAAGCCAGTGCTTTGCTGGGCGAGCGGCATCGTCATGGGCGGAGGGGTCGGCCTGATGATGGGGGCGAGCCATCGCGTGGTCAGCGAAACCACGCGTTTTGCCATGCCTGAGGTTTCCATCGGGCTGTTTCCGGATGTCGGCGGCACCTGGATGCTGTCGCGGATGCCGGGCGGCATAGGCAATTTCCTGGCAATGACCGGCGCCCAGCTCGGCGCGCGCGATTGCCTGCATGCAGGGCTGGCGGACTACGTCGTGTCAACGGATCGCTGGAGCGAACTCATGGATGCGTTGCAGGCGCAGGCCTGGGCTGGCGAGATGGGCACGGATCATCAGATCCTGCGCGAGCTGCTGCTGGACTTCCAGCCCGTAGATGCGCTGCCGCCGGGCCCGCTGGAAACGCATTTCAGTGAGATACGGCGAGCCTGCGATGGCCTGGATTTCGATACCGTCTGCCGCAACATCGAATCGTGGTCCTCGCACGAGGACCCCTGGCTGCAGCGTGCGGCCAAGACTTTCAAGGCCGGATCGCCAGGCTCGGCGCGGCTGAGCTTTACGCTGCTGCGGCGGGTCCGGTTGTGGTCGCTGGCCGATGTCTTTCGCGAGGAATATATCGTTTCCCTGCAATGCGGGGTGCAGGGCGACCTGCGCGAAGGCATACGGGCGCTCATCGTCGACAAGGACAAGCAGCCGAAATGGAATCCGGCCACATCCGCGCAGGCCAGCGCCGAATGGGTCCAGCGCTTTTTCCAGCCGCCCTGGCCAGCCGGCCAGGCGCATCCCATGGCCGATCTCGGACGCGCCTGAAGGACGCAAGCCGGGCGACAAGAATATTGTTCAAAAAGGAGACAAAACATGAGTAGCATTGCATTTATCGGGCTGGGCCATATGGGCGCGCCCATGGCCCAGAACCTGCTCAAGGCGGGCCATGCGCTGACAGTCTTCGATCTGGTGCCCGCTGCCGTGAAAATGCTGGCCGACAGCGGCGCCAAGGCGGCCGCCTCGGCTGCCGAGGCGGTCAAGGATGCGCAGGTGGTCATTACCATGCTGCCCGCCAGCAAGCATGTCGAAGGCCTGTACCTGGGCGACGATGGGCTGCTGCAGGCCATTGCGCCAGGAACACTGGTGCTCGAGTGCAGCACCATTGCCCCGGAATCGGCCCGCAAGGTGTCGGCCGCGGCGGCAGGCAAAGGCATACGCATGATCGATGCGCCTGTATCGGGCGGCACAGGAGGCGCCATCGCCGGGACGCTCACATTCATTGTCGGCGGTGCGGCCGCTGATCTGGAGGCTGCGCGCCCCTATCTGGAAAAGATGGGCAAGAATATCTTCCACGCGGGCGATGCCGGCGCCGGCCAGGTCGCGAAGATCTGCAACAACATGCTGCTTGGCATCCTCATGGCCGGCACCTCGGAGGCGCTGGCGCTGGGCGCGGCAAATGGCCTGGACCCCAAGGTGCTCTCGGACATTATCGCCAAGAGTTCAGGGCGCAACTGGGCAACCGAGCTGTACAACCCCTGGCCGGGGGTCATGGCGCAGGCGCCGGCTTCCAAGGATTACGCCGGCGGCTTCGGTGTGGACCTCATGCTCAAAGACCTGGGGCTGGCGGCGGAGTCGGCCCTGAACGCGCGCGCTTCCATCCCGCTCGGTGAACTGGCGCGCAACCTGTATTCGATGCACAGCGCCAAGGGCAGCGGCAAGCTGGATTTTTCCAGCATCCTCAACCTTTATCGCAGCTGAACCTGATCGTCCGCCGCTCCCAGTGGGCACCTGAACGCGGGCTGCCATCAGCCTTGAGATGAGACCGCGTAAGGCAGCTCGCCCAGGCTGATCGACGGGCCGTCGGCGCTGCCCAGGCGGAAGTCCGCCTGGCCCAGATCGGCCAGCTGCGCTTCCATCAGCAGCAGGAGCATGCCGTCACGCCAGGCGGCATTGACCACCCGCCCGCATGGATTGCCGGGCTGTCGGGCGTCGTAGGTATCTGTTCCCGGCAGGCTGCCGGCATCCAGCTCGTCAGAATGCGCTGCCGTGCCAAGCACCATGCGGCGCTTGACCGCACCCCGGTAGTGCGCACGTGCAACCACCTCCTGCCCTGGATAGCATCCCTTGGTAAAACTGACCCCTTCGATCAGGTCGAAGTTCAGTGTCTGCGGAATGAAGAGGTCCTGTGTGGCGGCCTGCACCCAGGGCAGGCCGGCGGCAATGTCAGCCGCCTGCCATCTTGCCGGCAAGCCGGCGGAATCATCTCCCTGCATATCGGCCGCTGATATCGCCGCGTCCGCATCGGGGATGATCCACCAGCGAGTGCTGCCGCCATCGGCGGGCGCTGCAATGCAGACAGCACCTGCAGCCCGGCGCATGGACCAGGGCTCGGCCGGGCCTGCCAGGCTGTTCACAAGGCCGTCGGGAAGCCCGGCCTGGGCGAGGCCGCCATTGCCGGCGCCGTCGGCCAGCATTAGGCCGTGGACAGGGCAGTCAGTGGCCTGCAGGGCGACCTTGGCACGCAGCACAAACATGGATAGCCGCTTGACAAGCGCCTGGGCAATGTCCGCCTTGACCAAGGCGCGAACCGAAGGATGTCCGCCGCTTTCTTCCTTCCACAGCACCATGCTGCCAAGCAGCCTGCCTTTGGCGGTGCAGTAGCCGGCCAGACGGGCCTGGTCGTGAGGCAGGCCCTGGATGTCCTGTGTCAGCTGGCCATGCAGAAAGGCTATTGTGTCGGCGCCGGTGGCCTCGAGCACGGCGAGATCGACCAGGGGCAGGGTAAACGAACGGGAATCATTCATGTTGCGATACGTCTCATCAGCGGGGAAGGGCAAACCATCGCTATGATACTTGCCCTGCAGCGTTCGCCCAAATCGCCGACGGCGGGCCTGCGGGCGGCTGATCCAGGCGTGCGCCATCCCCCTCGTCTGGGCTAAACTGGAGGGCTAATGAGCACATTTAAAAAGATCATTCTCTACACGCTGCTGGCCATCGCGCTGGCTGCCGCCCTGGCCAGCGGCGCGGCTTGGTATTGGTCAAGGACTGCCGTGGTCATGGATGCGCCGCGTGTGGACTACATCGTCGATGCGGGCAGCAGCCCGCGCAGTATCGCGCACACCATGAACCAGGCTGGCATACGCGTCAATGACGATGCCTTTGTGGCGCTGGCGCGTGTCACAGGGCTGGATAAACGGCTGCAGGCCGGGGCCTACGAGGCCGAACAAGGCGACACGCCGCGCAGGCTGCTTGAGCGCATGGCCAGCGGCGACATGACGCAGGCGCGCCTGACGCTGGTAGAAGGCTGGACATACAGCCGCATCCGGCAAGCCTTGCGCGACGCGCCTGCCGTGCGCCAGACGCTTGAAGGCGTATCCGATGAAGCGCTGCTCGAGAGGCTCGGAGCCAAGGCAGACAGTCCGGAAGGGCTGTTCTACCCTGACACCTATGTCTTCGTGCCGGGAACCAGCGATTTCGACATCCTGCGTCGAGCTTTCCACATGCAGCAGATGGTGCTCGACGAACTCTGGAGCGAACGCGCCTCTCATTTGCCTTTCTCCAGCCCTTATGAAGCCCTGGTGCTGGCCTCCATTGTCGAGAAGGAAACCGGCCACAGCATGGATCGCGGCAAGGTGGCAGGCGTGTTCGTCAACCGCCTGAAGCTGGGGATGCCGCTGCAGACGGATCCCACCGTGATCTACGGCATGGGCGACGCCTACAGCGGCCGCATACGCAAGAAAGACCTGATGACCGATACGCCCTGGAATACCTACACTCGTAACGGCCTGCCGCCGACGCCCATTGCGGCGCCCGGACGGGCTTCGTTGCTGGCTGTGCTGCATCCCGACGAGCATGGCTACCTCTATTTCGTATCCCGGGGCGACGGAACAAGCGAGTTTTCCACCAATCTGGCCGCGCATAACCGGGCGGTCGCAAAATATATCTTGGGGCGCAGATAGGCATGCGAAACCGGCGAGGGTGCTTTATCACTCTGGAAGGCCTGGACGGAGCGGGCAAGAGCACGCACGTGCAATGGCTGGTGAGCCAGTTGAGGAACAAAGGGCTGGAGGTTGTTTCAACCCGCGAGCCGGGAGGAACAGATCTCGGCGAGCGCCTGCGCGAGCTGCTGCTCTCCTGCGACATGAATGTCAAGACTGAGGCGCTGCTGATGTTCGCGGCCCGATGCGAGCATGTGCAGAGCGTTATCCTGCCCGCCCTGGAACGCGGAGCCTGGGTGGTCTGCGACCGCTTCACCGACGCGAGCTATGCCTACCAGGGTGGTGGCCGGCAACTGGGAGAGCAGGCGGTGCGCACGCTTGAAGACTGGACGCTGGAAGGGCTGGAACCCGATCGCAGCTGGCTGTTTGATGTGCCGCTGGCCGTGGCTCGGGAACGCCTTTCCGCCGCCCGGCTGCCGGACCGTTTCGAACAGGAGGAGGCGGCGTTCTTCGAGCGCACCCGGCAGGCTTATCATGAGCGAGCCTCGCAGCAGCCCGAGCGACTGCATATGATTGACTCCACACTCCCCATAGACACCATCCGCGAGCTGCTGGGCGCCGAAATCGATTCGCTCGTGCGCAGCTGGAAGGCTGAGCGGCAGGGTAGCGGTTTATGAGCTCCGCCGAAGCCCGCGCGGCCGACCTGCCCGTCTTCCTGCCCTGGCAGGAAGGCGTGGCGCGGCCCTGGCTGCAGCAGGGCGACCGATTCGCCCATGCCTGGCTTATTCACGGCCTGCAGGGCATAGGCAAGAAGCAGTTTGCGCTTGCCGCCGCGGCGAGCCTGCTCTGCGAGCAGCCCCGGCAGGGCATGGCTTGCGGCAGCTGCCCGGCCTGCCTGTGGGTGGCGGGCGGAAATCATCCCGATCTGCGGCGCGTGCGGCCCGATGCGGTGGCTCAGGAAGAAGGCGGCCTGCCTGAAGAGGAAAACGCCGCCGGCGGCGCGACGGCAAGGAAGGCTCCATCGAAAGATATCCGCGTCGAACAGCTCCGTGCCCTGGGCAATTGGTTCAATACCGCGACGCATCGCGGGGGCTGGCGCGTGGCCGTGATCTATCCTGCCCGTGCGATGAATGTCATTACCGCCAATGCGCTGCTCAAGGTGCTTGAGGAGCCGCCCGAGCACACAGTTTTCCTGCTGGTGGCCGATGCGCCGGATCGTTTGTTGCCCACGCTGGTTTCGCGCTGTCGCCGCCTGCCCCTGCCGGTGCCGGGTCGGGACGAGGCCATGGCCTGGCTGCGGGAGCAGGGGGTGGCCGATGCGGACCTATGGCTTGCAGCGGCGGGCGGAGCGCCGCTGCTCGCGCGCGACCTGGCGCAATCCGGGTCCAGGCCGTGTCCGGAATGGCTGTCCAGTCTTGCCACAGCATTGGCTTCTGGCAGTGGGGATGCGGGGCATTGGGCCGATCAGATTGAAAAGCAGGCGCCCGAGCTATGGATAGACGCGCTGCAGCGCCTGTTCGTCGATCTGCTGCTGGCAGCCAGCGACGCCCCTGTGCGCTATTTTCCCGACCTGCAGGCTCAGGCTGGGAGTATTGCCGCCAAAGCGTCGCGTAGGAATCTGGGCGAGGCTGCCCGATGGCTGGCGCAACAGCGCGCCATCGCAGGCCACCCACTCAACGCCAAGCTGTTCGCCCATAGCGCGCTCGAGCGCATTATGCTGGCCTGCAGCCCGCAATAGAGGTTTTGTTCATGTATATCGATTCCCACTGCCATCTCAATTTTCCCGAGCTGGCGGAAAACCTGCCTGATATTCTTGCCCGCATGGCCCGCAACGACGTGCGCTATGCCCTGGTGGTCAGCGTCAACCTGCCTGATTGGCCGGGGCTGATGGAAACGGTGGCGCCTCACGACCACTTGTATGCATCCGTTGGGGTGCATCCCGATTATGAAGACACTGCGGAGCCCACGGTCGAGCAGCTGGTTTCCATGGCGCAGTCCCCCAAGGTTGTTGCACTGGGAGAAACCGGGCTGGATTATTTCAGGCTTTCCGAGCCGCTCGAGTGGCAGCGTGAGCGCTTTCGCACGCATATCCGGGCCAGCCGCAAGAGCGGCCTGCCGCTGATCATTCATACACGCTCGGCCAGCGAGGATACCCTGCGTATCATGAAGGAGGAGGGGGCGGACGAATTTGGCGGCGTGATGCATTGCTTTACCGAGTCCTGGGAGGTTGCCCAGGCGGCCATGGAGATGAATTTCTACATTTCCATGTCAGGCATTGTCACCTTCAAGAACGCCCGGGATCTGCAGGACGTCGCTTCCAGAGTGCCCCTGGACCGGCTGCTGATCGAAACAGATTCTCCGTATCTTGCGCCTGTGCCGCACAGGGGAAAGCTGAATGATCCGTCCAAAGTCATGCACGTGGCCGAGAAGATTGCTGACCTGCGAGGCATTTCAGTTGCTGAAGTAGGGGAGCGTACGTCGGAAAACTTCTTCAATTTATTCAATAAGATAAATCGATAAATTAATGTTGTTTATATCATATTGAGCATTTAATGCAATTTATCTTATGTAGTTTATTTAATGCGATTTGTTTAAACAAAATTATCTAAAGTTGTTTATAACAATAGTTGCATAGCATATTGATTTTTATGTGAAAAAATGGATTTTCTCCAGCCTCTTGAGAGAAGATCGTCCAACGAGCAGGAGAGACCGATGAGCAGATGCTTGCGCCTGATGGCCATACTTTCCAGCGCCTTGGCGCTCTGTGCCTGCCAGACCATCAACCCCGCGGCCGGATGGTGGAATGATATCGGCGAGAACAGGGCCGGCACCGTGCGTAAACAGTTGCAGGAAGGGGTGGATCCGAATGCGGTCAGCCCTGAAGGGCAGCCCGCGATCATGCAGGCCATACGCGACGGCGCCTGGGATGTCTATGACGCGCTGGCCAGAGATCCCCGCACCGACGTCAACGCCACCAACAAACACCAGGAAACACCGCTGATGTATCTGGCGGTCACGGGAGAAACACGGCGCGCGCTGGTGCTCATTCATCGCGGCGCGCAGGTCAACCGGCTTGGCTGGACGCCTCTGCAGTACGCGGCTTCCACAGGCAAGCTGGATACGGTCAAGATGCTGATCGCCAGCAAGGCGCTGGTCAATGCTCCAGCGCCAGACGGCAGCACGGCCCTGATGATGGCTGCACGTGCCGGTAGCGACAAGGTGGTGCGTTATCTGCTGGCTTCCGGCGCCGACGCCACCATGCGCAATCTGGAAAACATGGATGCCGCCGATTGGGCCCGCCTCAAGGGGCATGACGAGCTGGCCGCAAGGCTCGATGAGCAGACACGGCGGATTGTCGCGCAGCGCGATGTTCAGCGCAAAGCCAATGCGGCGGCGAGGTCTGGCAGCGCAGGCCGCTCGGCTGCCGCCAATGCCGAGGCATATGCCCATCCTGGCCCCGATGGCAGCGGCACTGTCGATGCCACAGTGGCGCCTGACGGAAGCGCGGCGGCATCGCGCAGCTCGACGGCATCGCGCAATGGAAGCGGCTCGGGCGCGGCAAGCAGCAGTTCACGCTCGGCGTCGTCCAGTTCCAGCGCCTATGGTTCAAGCCATTCAAGTTCGGCCTCAAGCTCAAGCCATAGTTCGACCTCAAGCTCCAGTTCGAGCTATAGCTCAAGCGCGACGGGTGAAAATCCATCGGGGCTGGGTGCGCCTGGCGTTCCCCCAGGTGGATGGCAGGGGGGCGGGCTGCTGGGCAACGGCTCGCATGGACGCCTCATCCCTGGCACAGGCAGCGCGCTCAATGGCGCCGCGCCTGTCGTGAAAGCCGCACCGAAACCTGCACCGGCAAACCCAGAGCCATCTGAATCAGGCCCGAGCTACTTCGACCTGGACAGGTTCAACCACTAGCCTTGCTACAGGCTGATGGCGGCATAGCTGCGCCCCATCAGCCCGTAGCTCAAAGCTGCCTTGCCGGCCCGCGGACGGGCCGGTGGCCATTTATTGCGCCGGCAGGAAGGCAGGCTTGAGGACGCCCGACAGCGCGGCATAAGGCACGAGCAGTTCGGGCTGGCCGGCGGAATAGGGGGCGATCTCGTAGGCATTGTATTTCACCACCAGCCCCTGATCGGTGAAGCCAAAGTTGTCGCTTTCCTGGAATGGCCACATGCGGGAATATCCCGCCGGATCGTGCTGCGCATCCGGGCTGGCGGCAAGCCAGCGTGCATGCGCCTGACGCAATGCCTCGGTGTAGGCTGCCCGCCGGCCCGGCGCCAATATGTCGTCAAGGCTGAGCAGCTTGCCTGCAATATTGTCCCAATTCAGAAAGCGCGTGGCGGTCAGCCCATGCGCCATGCCTGTCATATACTGCATGGTGTTCAGCTCTATGACGGTGAGGCTGCGGTTGCGATAGCGGGTCTTCGCGACAAGCACGGTGGAATCCCGCGCCGCGGCGGTTTTCCAGAAATGGTCCTCATATTCCGCGATGGTGCCATAGGAGGAGTGCGCCTGGTCGCCCACGCCAGTCATATAGGCGAGGCTATGATCCACCAGTTCGGTCAGCCTTGTATTGCCGGGAAATACGATGGAATCCACCTTGAGGGTCGGGCATTCGCCCTTGCAGCCCGGCTTGCTGCGTTCCCACCGGACTGGCTGCGTGAACACGCCTTCCTTGCTGGTTTCCTGTCCTACCTGCGTGGGAATGCGTGAAATATCGGATGGCGTACCGGCGCACGCGGCCAGCAGCGCGGTGCAGGCCAGGATGAGCGTCAGCCGGACGCCTGCACGCGATGCGGCGGACTGCGCAGGCATCAGCCGAAAGGCTGCGTAAGGAGTGCTTGCCGTCATCATTTCACCGTCCCCGCGTCTTGTCCGAACAGGATCTTGCGTGACTCTTCATCACTGACCGAAGGCTTTGTGTTGATGCGCTCGGCCAGCGCATAGGCGCGCTGCGTCGCAGGCCGGGCGGCGATGGCATCGAACCAGCGCCGCAGATTCGGGAAGCTGGCCAGATCCTGCCCCTGGCGTTCGTGCGGAACGATCCATGGGTAGCATGCCATATCGGCGATGGAGTATTCGCCAGCGATATAGTCGCGCCCCGCAAGCTGTTTGTTCAGCACGCCATACAGGCGGCTGGTTTCCCGCACGTAACGGTCTATGGCGTACGGAATCTTCTCTGTGGCATAGCCGCTGAAATGGTGATTCTGGCCCGCCATGGGCCCCAGGCCGCCCATTTGCCAGAACAGCCACTGGAGCGTGTCGTTGCGCGCGCGCAGCGATGGCGACAGGAAAAGCCCGGTCTTTTCCGCCAGATACAGCAAAATGGCGCCAGACTCGAACACGGACAATGGCGCGCCGCCGTCTGCCGGTTCGTGGTCCACGATGGCCGGGATGCGGTTGTTGGGAGAGACCTTGAGGAATTCGGGCTTGAACTGGTCTCCCGCGCCGATATTGACAGGGATGACGTTGTAGGGCAGCCCGGCTTCCTCGAGAAACAGCGTAATTTTGTGCCCATTGGGCGTCGTCCAGTAGTGCAGGTCGATCATGCGGAAAGTCCTTCAAAAATGCTGGCTGCGCGGCGCAGCCCCGGGAAGTGGGCTAACATGTGTGCGCAACCTTGATTGACTGCGATTTGGCTGATTGAAGAGAACAATGACCAAAATTTATCACAACCCTCGCTGCGGCACTTCGCGCACGGTCCTGCAAACGCTGCAAGACCGGGGAGAGCAACCGGAAATCATCGAATACCTCAAGACGCCGCCGTCGCGCGAGCAGATTGCCTCGCTCATACGCGACGCGGGTCTGTCCGTGCGGGACGCCATTCGGGGTAAAGAGCCCGTCTACCAGGAACTGAAGCTGGATGACGCCGCGCTCACCGACGATCAGTTGCTCGATGCCATTGCGGCCAACCCCATCCTGCTCAACCGGCCTTTTGTCGTTACGCCCAAGGGCACGCGTCTTTGCCGCCCGGCTGAACTGGTAGAGGAAATTCTCTAATATTCTTCGGCCCCAGAGCCCGTCCGGATGAGCCTGGAAACATTTCTGCTGGTCATACTTGCGGCAGCGCTGCACGCGAGCTGGAATCTCGTTTCCAAGAAAGCGGCCGCGGCGGCAGGCGACTTTGTTTTCGCCTATCGCCTGCTGTCCGCCGTGTTCTATGCACCCTGGGTTATCTATATCCTGACGACCGAGGGCATGCACTGGAGTACGGAAGTTGTGTTTTTCATAGCGCTGTCCAGCCTGCTGCATCTGGGCTACAGCCTGTGTCTCCAGTGGGGCTACCGCGTGGCCGATCTGTCGGTCGTCTACCCAGTGGCTCGGGGCACGGGACCGCTGCTTTCCAGCCTGGGGGCCTTTCTCTGGCTTGGAGAAAACCCGTCAGTGCTGGGCGTGGCAGGCATATTCTGCGTCGTGGCGGGGATATTGCTCATTGCCTCGGGCGGCAACTTGCGCCGGTTTGCATCCCCGGTCGCCTGGGTGGGTATACGCTGGGGCGGCTTCATCGGGCTGTTCATTGCCGCCTACACGGTTGCGGACGCATACAGCGTCAAAGCGCTGCTGGTCGCGCCCGTCATTCTTGACTGGCTGTCGGCAGTAGGCAATGCGGTGCTCATGGCGCCCAGGGCCTGGGTGCGGCGCTCCGTCATGATGGAGCAGATGCGCGGGAAATGGGGCTATGCCGCCGCCGTTGGGCTGCTGTCGCCCATGGCCTACATTCTGGTCTTATATGCCTACCGTCTGGGCGGGCAGGTCAGCCTGATTGCTCCATTGCGCGAGGTTTCGCTCATGCTGGCAACCGTGGCGGGCTTTTTCATCCTGAAGGAAAAAGCTTCCGTGGCGCGTCTGGCAGGCTGTGCCGTCATTATTGCCGGCGTCATATTGCTGTCAGTCTGAGTGCCTGGGCTCGCGAGGGTGGATTTTTCGGCCGCATCGCGCTAGACTTATCCGTATACGGAGTCAAAAAACTCCTGAAAAGGATAAAACTCATGAGCCTCGCCTACGCATATCCGATCAGTCGCTTCGAGCCAGCCATCGTGCCGGACCTGAACGACAAGTCTGCGCGTGAGCGTTTGTCACGCTCCGCGCTGAAAGCCTTCTTCAAACTGGCGCAGGCCTGGAAGCTGCGTGACGAAGAGGCCTGCACACTGCTGGGCGGCATGTCCAGCAGTGCCTTTTACGAGTGGAAGAAGAAGCCTGATCGCGTACTGGAAGTTGACCGCCTGACGCGCATTTCCTACTTGCTCGGCATCTACAAGGCATTGCATATCCTATACGGCGACAAGCTGGCTGACGAGTGGGTAGGCATGCCCAACCGCAACCTGCTGCTGGGGGGCAAGACCCCGCTTGCATATATGCTTGAAGGAGGCCTGCCGGCCATGCAAACACTGCGCCAGCTGCTCGATGCCCGGCGCGGCGGCATCTAGCCGGGGCACAGGCGCATGAAAATGCCGCCGCTCAGCCAACTGCGGCAGATTGACACTTGCAGGCTGCTGCCGTCGCGCTTCGCGGACCGGGAAGACTCTGTGCTGGCGCCGCTGGCTGACAACGAGGCTGATCTGGCCGATCTGTTCGCGCTGGACAATGCCACCAACCAGCGCCTGGCAGCCGAGCGGGGCGCCGCGCCGGGAATAGGCATAGACGAGCTTGTTTTCGGCGTGCCTAACTTTCGCATCATCAATGGCGCATTTGCCTACCCAAGACCTGAGGGCAGCCGCTTCAACGATGGCAATCGCGGCGCCTGGTACTGCGCCTTTGACATCGATACCGCATTGGCGGAGATCATCTTCCATAAGACCGTGGAATATGCCGAAATCGATTACTTCAAGGATGTTGTGAGCTATCAGCTGATGCTGGCAGATTTCAGCGGGCAGTTTCACGATATCCGGCATGCTCGCGGCCTGGCGGCATGTCTGGACCCGAACAGTTATGTAGCCTCGCAGTCGCTGGCGGCGGCCTTGCTGGAGGCGGGGTCGCTGGGCATCATCTACCCCAGCGTCCGGCGCGCGGGCGGGGTGAATCTCGCCTGTTTCAGGCCAGCGCTGGTAGGCAATGTCCGCCGCGATGCCGTATATCAGTTAAGCTGGAAGGGCGGGCCCGAGCCGCAGGTCACACGGCAGCGGCGACGCCGTAAATAGCACTACAAGAATAATTCAGGCAGCAAAACCAACCGGGGAGACACATGAGTTTGTATGCAAAGCTGATGGCACGCGCCACGGAAAACCGCCCAGCTCGGGTCGGCCTGATCGGGGCGGGAAAGTTCGGTTCTATGTATCTGGCACAGGTGCCGCGCACGCCAGGCGTGCATCTCGTGGGCATTGCGGATCTTTCGCCGCAGGCTGCCAGGAACAACCTGGCCCGAGTGGGATGGGATACGGGGCGCCTCCAGGCCAGGTCTGCGGAGGAAGCCCTGCGGGAGGGCAGCACGTGGATCACGGAAGACTGGAAGGCCTTGACGGGCCTGCCGCAGCTGGATGTCCTGGTTGAATGCACCGGCAACCCAGTCGCGGCGGTAGAGCATTGCCTGGAGGCTTTTCGCCAGGGCAAGCATGTGGTCAATGTCACCGTCGAGGCGGATGCCTTTTGCGGGCCGCTCCTGGGGCGCAGGGCGAAAGAAGCCGGCGTTGTCTATTCGCTGGCCTTCGGCGACCAGCCGGCGCTGGTGTGTGACCTGGTCGACTGGGCCCGCACCTGCGGCTTTCCTGTCGTCGCGGCCGGGCGCGGACATAAGTGGCTGCCGCATTTCTGCGAATCCACTCCCGAAACCGTGTGGGAAAATTATGGGCTGACGCCCGAGCAGGCCGAGCGCGGCGGCCTGAATCCGAAGATGTTCAACAGCTTTCTGGATGGCTCCAAGCCTTCGATCGAAAGCTCGGCCATCGCCAATGCCACGGGCTTGCACGTGCCGACCAACGGCTTGCTCTACCCCCCCGCAAGTGTGGCCGACATCCCCTATGTGATGCGGCCTCGCGAGGAGGGCGGTGTGCTGGAGCGCAAGGGCACTGTCGAGGTCGTGTCATCGCTGGAGGCGGATGGCCGCGCCATTCCTTACGATATTCGCATGGGCGTGTGGGTGACGGTTGAAGCCGAAACCGATTACATCAAGCATTGCTTTGAGGAGTACAACGCGCATACCGATCCAAGCGGGCGCTATTTCACGCTCTACAAGCGCTGGCACCTTATCGGGCTGGAGGTTGGCATGTCGGTGGCCAGTGTCGCGCTGCGCGGCGAACCGACCGGTGTCGCGACCTGCTGGAATGCGGATGTGGTGGCCACCGCCAAGCGTGACCTGAAGCCTGGCGATATGCTTGATGGAGAGGGCGGCTATACCGTGTGGGGCAAGCTCACGCCCGCGCAGGCGTCATTGGCGCGGGGGGGCTTGCCGCTGGGCTTGGCGCACCAGGTGCGGGTGATCAGGCCCGTCGCCCGTGGGCGGAGCCTGACCTGGGACGATGTGGCCATGGACGAGGGGACGGATGCCTACCGGATCCGGCGAGAAATGGAAGCCATGTTTGCTCCCCAGGGGCAGTTGCAGCCGGCATAGCAGGATGACAGCGTCATGAAACAGCGGAAGATGCCACGGCGTCTTCCGCCCCGGCCGCGCTGCCCGCGCGGCGTCAGTCCCAGTACCCCGGCTGCCGGTAATAATCGTGCAGGCGTGTTTCGTATTCCCGGTGTATGGGAGAGTCTTCATCGTATTCCGGGCTGTTCTTGATCTCGTCGCGTGTCAGCGTGGTCTGTACGGCGGAATCTGTCCAGTCTATGTGCTTGATCCATTCCGTGGACAGCAGCACCCGCTTCCCGCCAGGCCACCAGTTGCGCGTATTTACCACGAAATAGCGTAATGCCCAGGTTTCATCATCGAAGATGAAGTCGTCGACATGGCCTATTTCGCCATCCTTGCCGCTGATATGGTAGCCATCCACACGCGCGCTGCTGCGCAGGTGGATATCATCGGGATTGTCGGAGGCACGCTCGGCCACTTCTTGCGGTCTATCCTCCACAGGCGGTATGCCCACGGTCTCCGGCAGTGGCAGCACAGGGTAGCCGGCTGCTCCCCACAGCTGAGGGCCGGTCCAGTAATTGCCGTAGCCATAGTATTCGGAAAACTCTCCTTCTATCTGGCGGGATACCGGTTTGTGCGTGTCAATATCAGGGCTGTTCTCGACCTGCTCCCGGGTGAGGTTGACCTGGATAGTCTCTGCGTCGTCATCGATAGCCCGTATGGCGTATGGCGATATCAGGACACTGTGTCGCGACAGCCACGAACCCGTATCGACGACAAGATAGCGGATGGCCCAGTGCTCATCGTCGAAGTACGCCTCCCTGACATTGCCCATTTCTTCGTCAGAGGCCTTGATGGCATAGCCTTTCAGACCGTTCAACTTGCGCAGCATGGCATTCTCCTTGTCCTGATTGTCGGAAAGCAAAGCGTTGTCCTGAACCGGCAAGCAAGTCCCATGCCCGCGAGGGTTTGGGCAGTCTCTTTGCCGGCCTGCGGCACGATGGGCGACAGGCGACCTTTGCAGTTGCCCATCGGCTGTTGGAATGCGATGAAGCGACCCCTTGACCTTCCCATGATGTCAAGGATTAAAGTTTCCATTACTGTAGTCCATACTGGGCATTGGGCCCGAAAGCGGATTGTCATGGAAAATGTGATCGATACCTCAAACAACAGCCATGCGCCTGAGGCAAGGCTACCCCAGAACCCTCCTTCCAGGGAGCTGGATCTGGCTGTAACAGGCATGACCTGCGCATCATGCGTGGGCAGGGTGCAGCGCGCGCTGGCCAGGGTGCCCGGCGTAGCGCAAGCCAGCGTCAATCTCGCCACTGAGCAGGCTCATGTAGCGACTCAGGCCGACATTGCCATTGAGGATCTCATACGCGCGGTGGAAAAAGCAGGCTATGAGGCGGAGCTCTTGGACGATGACAGCGCTCATTCCAGCGATCTGGCCCAGCGGCAGGCCGCCGAGATGGCGGGCCTGCGCAGGTCGCTCGCGATCTCGGCCGCCCTGGCTTTGCCTGTGTTCATCCTTGAGATGGGCGGGCATATGTTTCCGGCTTTCCATCATTTCATCGATATGTCGCTGGGACGGCAGAACAGCTGGTATCTGCAATGCCTGCTGACCACGCTCGTGCTGCTCTGGCCTGGCAGGCGTTTTTTCACGGTAGGCCTGCCGGCGCTCGCACGGCGCGCGCCGGACATGAACTCCCTGGTTTCGGTCGGCGCGGGCGCAGCCTGGCTGTATTCGGTCGTAGCCACCTTTGCTCCCGGCCTGCTGCCTGGTCAGGCGGTGAACGTCTATTTCGAGGCCGCGGCGGTCATTGTGACGCTTATTCTGCTTGGACGCTTCCTGGAAGCGCGCGCCAAGGGGCGCACTTCCGACGCGATCAAGCGCTTGTTGAGGCTGCAACCTGATACGGCGCGGGTATTGCGCGGCAGCGCCTATGTCGATGTGCCGGTTGCCGAGGTTCGCGTGGGAGACATGCTCCAGTTGCGCCCAGGTGAGCGTATCCCCGTCGACGGCGAGGTGACGGAGGGCAGCAGCTACGTGGACGAATCCATGATTACCGGCGAGCCACTGGCGGTCCGCAAGGAAGAGGGGGAGGAACTGGTGGCGGGAACCGTCAATCAGAATGGCGCCCTTACGCTGCGCGCGACCCGCACGGGAAACGATACTGTGCTGGCGCATATCATCCGCATGGTGGAGCAGGCCCAGGCCTCCAAGCTGCCTATACAGGCCTGGGTGGACCGCGTCACCATGTGGTTTGTGCCCGCTGTGATGGCCGTGGCCGTGGCAACCTTTCTCATCTGGCTGGCGTGGGGGCCGTCTCCCCGCCTCAGCTTCGCTCTGGTCAATGCCGTAGCCGTGCTCATCATTGCCTGCCCCTGCGCCATGGGTCTGGCAACACCGACCTCCATCATGGTGGGCACGGGCAGGGCCGCCCAACTGGGGGTGCTGATACGCAAAGGCGATGCGCTGCAGTCGCTGCGCGACGCCCGTGTCGTGGCATTGGACAAGACAGGAACACTGACGGAAGGCCGGCCGGCGCTGACCGACATGGTGCTGGTTCCGGGGCTGGACAGGGCCTGGGTGCTGGGCCGCATGGCGGCCGCCGAAGCCCGCTCGGAGCATCCTATTGCCGATGCTATCGTCCGAGCTGCCCAGGAGGAAGGCATTTCGATCGATGAAGCGCAAGCCTTTGAGGCTGACATGGGTTCGGGCATACGCGCCATCGTCAGCGGCACGCGGGTTGAAATCGGGGCGCAGCGCTATATGGACGGGTTGGGCGTGGATACCGCTGCCTTGCGCGATGCGGCACTGGCGCTGGCCCAGGAGGGCAAGACGCCGGTATATGCGGCGCTGGATGGGAAGCTGGCAGCCATGGCTGCGGTGGCCGATCCGCTCAAGCCCTCGGCAGTGTCGGCAATCAAGGCGCTGCACGCCATGGGGCTGAAAACCGCCATGGTCACCGGGGATAATCATCGCACCGCCCAGGCGATTGCGCGGCAGCTCGGGATAGACGATGTCCGGGCCGAGGTGATGCCCGACGGCAAGGTCGCCGCGGTAAAAGCCTTGCGCGAACAATACGGCACGCTGGTGTTTGTCGGCGATGGCATCAACGATGCGCCTGCACTGGCAGCGGCGGATATCGGTATTGCGATCGGCAGCGGCACGGACATCGCCATGGAAGCGGCCGATGTTGTGCTCATGTCGGGCAGCATGGAAGGCGTGGCGACGGCAATAGACCTTTCCCGGGCCACGCTGGCCAACATCCGGCAGAACCTGTTCTGGGCTTTCGCATACAACACTGCGCTCATCCCGGTGGCCGCTGGGGTGTTTTACCCCGCCGCCGGAATCCTGCTCTCGCCCATCTTTGCCGCAGGCGCGATGGCGCTGTCCAGCGTTTTTGTTCTGGGCAATGCCTTGCGGCTGCGGGCTTACACGCCACCCTTGCAGCAGCGTGGCCAGGAAAACGCATCATGACGCATATAGCCAAAACTTCAGGCCATGCCGTCCCGACGCCGTCCGAGGCGCCGTTCAATATAGGCCAGGCGGCGCAGGCCTCGGGCGTGACAGCCAAGATGATCCGTTATTACGAAAGTGTTGGCTTGCTTCGGCCCGTCCAGCGCAGCGCGGCTGGTTACCGCCGCTATGGCGCCAGCGATGTGCAGGCGCTGCGCTTTATCAAGCGTGCGCGCGATCTGGGTTTTTCGCTGGATCGCATCCGCACGCTGCTCGGCCTGTGGGGGGACAGCTCGCGCCAAAGTGCCGATGTCAAGCGCCTGGCCACGCAGTATATCGCTGAACTCGACCAGGATATCCGCAAGCTGCAGAGCATACGGGACCAGTTGCGGCACTTGGCCCATTGCTGCCATGGCGACAGCCGGCCCGATTGCCCCATACTGGATGAACTCGCGGAGGGGTAGGGGCGGCACGGTATTGCAAATGAAACAGGGCAGCCTTGGCTGCCCTGTCTGTCGCGAGGATGCCCGCATGGGGCATCCAGCGCACGGCGCTGCTTAGCTGCCCAGCTGCAGCTTGCCCGTCATGACTGCCCAGTGGCCGGGGAAAGAGCAGAAGAATGCATATTCTTCGCCCGCGGCAAGCTTGGATACATCGAACGTAACCGACGTGGATTCGCCACCGCCGATTACGCTGGTGTGAGCGATGACGCGGGCGTCGTCAGGCTTGACATAGTCTTTGTCCAGACCGGCGGCCATGCCATCGGTTGCGACAGCCTGTTCGTCAGCCTTCTTGGTGATGACAACGTTGTGGCCCATGCTGGCCTTGGGCAGCTTGCCGACATGCTTGAGGTTGACCGTGAATTCCTTGCAGGTTTTGTCGACGGTGATTTCTTTCGTGTTGAACTGCATGGCGTCGTTTGCCTCGACCGTGACATCGCACGCAGCCATGGCGGGAACGCTGGCAACGGCAAGTACAGCGGCGAAGGTGAGTTTTGCAAGCATTTTGGTCTCCATTTGACGGAAGGAAGTGAGCAGAATGATATTGCCATAAAACGGCAAAATCTCAACTATTTACTATAACCTTATAAAGGAAATTAAAGTCTTGACACGCATCAAGACTACAGAAGGTGGTTTTGATTTGCTTCTCTTGTATAGTTGGGAAGTAAATCGCCTCGCACCTGAATCCGGCGGATGGGCATCAGCAAATTCAATGCCTGATCACGCGCCAAAGCGCAAGCCTCGCCGCTCACGGCGAGGTCAAGCGAGGCCATATCAATGCGGCGCCAAAGGCGCCCCTGTATTGTGGCGGAGAAACTCCGGCCACAAGGCCGCAGTTCTTCACAGGAGCCATGCATGACGCAGGAAGAAAACTGGGAAAAAGTCGACGATTATCTGTCCCGCCGGCTTGCCCCTTCGGACGATGTGCTTGATCTGGCGCTTCGCAGCGCAGCCGAGGCAGGGTTTCCCGCCATCAATGTGTCGCCCGGCCAGGGCAAGCTGCTGAACCTGCTCGTGCGCATGTGCGGCGCGCGGAGGATACTCGAGGTGGGCACGCTCGCCGGCTACAGCACCATCTGGATGGCCCGTGCGCTCGCGCCTGGCGGCTCGCTGGTTACGCTGGAACTGGACGCGCGCCACGCGCAGATTGCGTGCCAGAATCTCGAGTCGGCCGGGCTGGGCGATATTGTGGAGGTTCGCGTGGGCAAGGCAGTGGATACGCTGGACAGCCTGATTGAATCAGGAGCGGAGCCTTTCGATTTCATCTTCCTGGATGCCGACAAGGAAAACAATGCCGCCTATCTCGAACGCAGCCTGGCACTCTCGCATCAGGGAACCGTAATTGTCGGGGACAATGTGGTGCGGCGGGGCAGGGTGGCGGACATCACGGACACGGAAAGCGACGTGCTTGGGGTGCGCGCATTCCTTGATCTCATGTCCGGGCACCCACGCCTGGACAGCACGGCAATCCAGACCGTAGGCTGCAAGGGCTGGGATGGGTTCTCCATCTCCGTGGTCAAGGCCTGATCGCCGGCCCCAATGATGAGCCGCGCAACGGCGCGGATACCCCGCGGCGCGAAGCGGCGGTTCAGGGTTTGAGCGGGAACATGCTACCTGGCGTGGCCTGGCGCATGGTGCGGCAGACGGGCGCGCAGGGCCTGCAGCTCTGCCTCGAGCCCGTCGATCCGGTCAAGCAGCCGCATGGCCAGCGCCAGGCCGTGGGAATCCAGCTCGAAATCGTCCCGCAGGCGACGGGCCTTGCGGGCCAGCACCACACAATCCGTGTGGAAGAAATAATTGGACGGATCATCATTGGATGGCCGCAGCACGCCTGTGGCAATGAGGTCAAGAACGTCTTCGTGGCCCAGCCCGGAAACCTCGACGATGTGCTCCAGTGAGCATATATCGGAGGCATTGAGCCAGACAGCTTCGGTGATGCGTACAGTCATGATCAGGCTCCTGCAAAGCGTTGGGCGCGGGGATCAAAGCTGGACTGCTGCGACAGCTTGCCAAACAGATCGCGCTCCTGGTCAGTCAGGGTCTTGGGAACGTCGATGCGTACCACGGCATACAGATCGCCGGCAGATCCCTGTGTCGCGGGCAGCCCCCGTCCGGACAGCCGAAGCTTGCGTTCCGATGAAGAGCCCGCGGGGATCGCCAGCTCCACATGGCCGCCAGGCGTCGGCACCTGTATTGTCGCCCCCAGCGCCGCTTCCCAGGGGGAAAGTGGCAGGTCCAGGTAGAGATCGCGGCCGTCGACGCGGTACAGCCTGTGAGGCTGCAGCTTCATGTTGAGATAAAGATCGCCTGGACGGCCACCGTTCAGGCCGGCGCCTCCCTTTCCGGGAAGCCGCAGACGCTGACCGTCGGCCGCGCCTTTTGGGATGCGGACGCTGAAGGTGCGCGGCACCCGATGCAATACGCCCTGGTCGTCATATTCCGGCAGCGAGACGGAGAATTCCGTTTCAGCCCCATTGAATACCTGCTCGATAGTCACGGGCATGGTCAGCTCGAAATCCTCGCCGCGCATCGGCCGGCTCGCCTGCCGGCGTTGGCCCTCGCGCTGCGCCGCGGCAAAGGCGGCCATCAAGTCAGCCAGATCGACATCGGAGAAATCGCCCCCGCCGCCATAGGCATTATCTTGCCAGGCATGCGGCGGAACAAACTCCTCGCCCTGGGGGTGCTGCCCAAGATTGTCGTAGGCCGCGCGCTTCTCGGGATCCTTGAGTGTGGCATAGGCCTCGGCCACCTCCTTGAACTTTTCCTCCGCACCCGCTTCGCTGGAGACATCTGGATGGTATTTATGCGCAAGACTCCGGTAGGCTTTCTTGATATCCGCCTGCGACGCATCGCGCGCTATGCCTAGAACCTTGTAGTAGTCGATATATTTCATCCGCGCTCCTGATTCGCCGTGATGCTGCAGCTAACATAACCGCCGCCGGAAGCTATTGCAAGAATCCCGGCCCTGCTGGCGCAGGTCGGGCATCCGCGGTCAGCGTGTCCGCATGCGTCGCAGCGCCACGCCCAGGAGCAGCAGCGTCCATCCCTGAAACAGCAGGTCGAAGGCCAGCAGCAGGCCCAGCAGCCAGAGGCTGTTGCCCGGCCACGCGGCGGCAACAAGCAGGCCTGCCAGCAGCGTGATCCCGCCCGAGAGGGCGAGCCACTGCCACTGCCGCTGGGAGCGATGTTGCAGCCATATCCACAGGCGCAGCGCTCCGCACGCAATGAGCGCGGCCCCCAGCAGCAAAGTGAGGGCGCTGGCTGCGGCGAGCGGGTTGATGATTGCCAGCACGCCGGCGCCCGCATAAAGCAGGCCGGCAATGCTCCAGAACAGAAAGCCGCTCCAGCGTTTGAGGCGCCATGCCTGGATGAGCTGGAAGATACCGCCGGCGAGCATCAGCATGCCTACGTACAGTACGCTGACCAGCGTAGCGGTCAGTATATGTATGCTGGCCGTCAGGCCGAGAATGATCAGCAGCACGCCCAGGGCAATGAACCAGCCCCATTGGGCGCTCAGCCGGGAAAGGGTGGACGCAATGGTTTCATGTCGAACGGGAATTTGTGGGGAGGTATCCATGAATGAAGGGCTCCTGACAGTGAAATGTGCGCGACACACGCACGATAAACAACTTTATTTTCAATAAGCATATGCGTCCACGCGCATATGGCGGCCTGCGCCGCAATGCCCGAACGCCGGCCCGATATGGCGGGAAACCCTTGTCGCAGCTGGATTTTCTATTCTATCCGAACCGTGACGCCGCGGTGCATATGTCGCGCAGACATAAGCAATCTAAAAACGTGTAGTTCCGTTGATACACGCCACTGGGCAAGATGACTGCTCGCGGAACCGGAGATCCTGGATCCGCCACCTGTAAATAGCTGGAGTCATCAATGCTGAAAAAGGCTGGTTTTCTTGCCGTCGCCCTGACCGCTGCCATTGCGTTCGCCTTGCCGTCCGGCGCGGCAAACGCCCAGGACGCCAAAGAACTGCTCAACGTTTCCTATGATCCCACGCGGGAACTGTATCGCGCCATCAATGCCCGCTTCGCCCAGCAGTACAGCAAGGAAGCAGGCGTCGACCTGACCATACGCCAGTCGCATGGCGGTTCGGGCAAGCAGGCGCGCTCCGTGATAGACGGGCTGGAAGCCGACGTAGTGACACTGGCGCTTGCCTACGATATCGACGCCGTTGCCGATAGCGGCCTGCTGGCCAAGGACTGGCAGGCCCGCCTGCCTGACAACAGCTCCCCGTACACATCCACCATTGTCTTCCTGGTTCGAAAGGGCAACCCCAAGAACATCAAGGACTGGGACGACCTGATCAAGGGGGATGTGCAGGTTATCACGCCCAACCCCAAGACCTCTGGCGGCGCGCGCTGGAACTATCTGGCTGCCTGGGCATATGAGCTTGAGAAGAGTGGTGGCGACGCCGGCAAGGCCAAGGAGTTCGTGCGTGAGCTGTTCCGTCATGTGCCTATTCTTGACACCGGCGCGCGCGGCGCCACCACCACTTTCGTTGAGCGCGGACAGGGTGACGTGCTGCTGGCGTGGGAAAACGAGGCCTTCCTGGCGCTGAACGAGCTGGGCCCCGACAAATTCGATATTGTCGTGCCCTCGCTTTCTATCCTGGCGGAGCCGCCTGTCGCCGTCGTGGACAAGGTTGTGGATCGCAAGGGGACGCGCGACATTGCCCAAGCCTATCTCAGATTCCTGTATACGCCTGAAGCACAGGAGATCATCGCGCGCAACTATTACCGCCCCATCGACAAAACCGTTGCCGCCAGGTACCGGGACAAGTTTCCCGAACTGCATCTGGTCACCGTGGATGAAGTGTTCGGCGGCTGGCGCAAGGCGCAGAAGGACCACTTTGCCGATGGCGGCACTTTCGACCAGATCTATCAACCGAAGTAGGGCCGCTCTCCGGGAAGCGCGCGGGCATGGCATTCAATCATGAATTCTTCATCCATCAGTGAAACACGCGGGGGCGGGGGCGCTCCCGCAGCCCACTCAGGCTCGTCCGGCGCAGCGCAGGCGGGCCGCTTTGGCGTATTGCCCGGGTTTGGGCTGACCATGGGTTATTCGATGCTTTATCTCAGCAATCTGGTGCTCATCCCCCTGGCCACGCTGCCGATCAAGTCATCGGCGCTGGGCTGGGAGGGATTCTGGGCCGCAGTCAGCGCGCCGCGCGTGGTGGCATCCTACAGGCTTACCTTCAGTGCCTCTTTCCTGGCGGCCCTGGTCAATACCTTCTTCGGGTTTATTGTCGCCTGGGTCCTGGTGCGCTATCGCTTTCCCGGCAGGCGCCTGCTGGATGCGCTGGTGGACCTGCCTTTCGCACTGCCCACGGCTGTTGCCGGCATTGCGCTGACCACCCTCTACGCCTCGAATGGCTGGCTGGGTTCGCACATCGAGCAGTGGTGGGGATGGAAGATCGCCTATACCCCCTCGGGCATCGTGATTGCACTGATATTTATCGGCATGCCTTTTGTCGTGCGCACTGTGCAGCCTGTGCTCCAGGATGTCGAGCGCGAGCTTGAGGAAGCGGCCGCCAGCCTCGGAGCAGGGCGCCTGGCCATCTTCCTCAAAGTGCTGCTGCCGGCAGTGTTTCCCGCGCTGCTCACCGGATTCGCACTCGCTTTCGCCCGGGCCATCGGGGAATATGGCTCGGTGATCTTCATTGCGGGCAATCGCCCCATGGTGTCGGAAATCACGCCTCTGCTCATCATTTCCAAGCTCGAGCAGTTCGACTATGCGGGCGCTGCCGCCATCGCCACGGTCATGCTTGGATTCTCTTTTGTCCTGTTGCTGTTCATCAATGTCCTGCAATGGTGGCAAGGCCATCGTGGCGCCGGGAGGGCAAAATGAGCAGCGTCCACGCGACCGCCGCAGACAGTATGGTCCGGCCGGGCTGGCGCGGCCATGCCGCAGCCCGCCGTGCCAGCGCACAGGCGCGCCAGGCTCCGGCCCATCTGACCGAGCCGCACTGGGTGCGCATGTTGCTGCTGCTTACTGCCCTGGGCTTTCTGGGCCTGTTCCTGTTCGCGCCCCTGATCACCGTATTCGCCGAAGCCCTGCGGCGCGGTACCGCGCTTTACTTCAGCGCCATCAGCGACCCGGACGCCTGGGCAGCTATACGCCTGACGCTGCTCGTCGCCGCGATTTCCCTGCCCGCGAACCTGATATTTGGCGTGGCGGTTGCATGGGCGGTCACACGCTTCCAGTTCCGCGGCAAACAGCTGCTGGTCACACTCATCGATCTTCCGTTCACGGTGTCGCCTGTGGTTGCGGGGCTGGTCTTCATCCTGTTGTTTGGCCGGCATGGGTGGCTGGGCGACTTCCTTCTCGCCCACGACATCAAGATCGTCTATGCGGTGCCGGGGGTGGTGCTGGCGACGCTGTTCGTGACCTTTCCATTCGTGGCGCGTTCGTTGATCCCGCTGATGCAGACGCAAGGAAGCGATGAGGAACACGCGGCCCTCACGCTGGGCGCCAGCGGCTGGACGATTTTCCGCCGGGTGACGCTGCCCAATATCAAGTGGGGCCTGCTCTATGGAGCGATTCTCGGCAATGCGCGCGCCATCGGAGAATTCGGAGCCGTCTCGGTGGTATCGGGCCATGTGCGTGGGCTGACCAACACCATGACGCTGCATATAGAGATTCTCTACAACGAGTACATGTTCTCGGCGGCATTCGCGGTGGCCTCCCTGCTTGCCTTGCTGGCGCTGGTAACGCTTGCGCTCAAGAGCTGGGTGGAATGGCGCACGGGGCTCATGCGATAGGGCGGCACGGGGCGCGCGGCCGCTGTCTGACCACGCGCCAAAGCGCAAGCCTCGCCGTTCACGACGAGGTCAAGCGAGGCCATATTAATGCGGCGCCAACGGCGCCCCTGTGGCGGAGAAGCTCCGGCCACAAGGCCGGAGTTCTTCACAAAGGATCAAGGATGTATTCAATCAAGTTTGTGCCGGAGGAATCGTGAGTATCGAAGTCAGGAATCTTTCACGCGCGTTCGGTAATTTCCGTGCGCTGGATAATGTGTCGCTTCAGATCGATACGGGTGAGCTAGTGGCCTTGCTCGGACCTTCCGGATGCGGCAAGACGACGCTGCTGCGCATCATCGCCGGGCTCGAAAGACCCGATGCAGGCAGTGTTCTGTTCGCGGGCGAGGATGCCACCAGCGTGGATGTGCGAAAGCGCCAGGTAGGTTTTGTGTTTCAGCACTATGCGCTGTTTCGTCACATGACGGTGTTTGAGAACGTGGCTTTTGGCCTGCGCGCGCGCAAGCGTTCCCAGCGCCCTTCAGAGCAGGCGATACAGGACAAGGTGCATGAGCTGCTGCAGCTGGTGCAGCTCGACTGGCTGGCGGACCGTTATCCCACCCAGCTTTCAGGCGGCCAGCGCCAGCGTATCGCCCTGGCTCGGGCTTTGGCAGTCGAACCGCGCGTCCTGCTGCTGGATGAGCCATTCGGTGCGCTCGATGCCAAAGTACGCAAAGAGCTGCGCCGATGGCTGCGCCGTCTGCATGACGAGCTCAATGTCGCCAGCGTTTTCGTCACGCACGACCAGGAAGAGGCGCTTGAGGTTGCGGATCGCATCGTGCTGATGAACGCCGGAAAGGTGGAGCAGGTCGGCAGTCCGCGCGAGGTGTGGGAGTCTCCCGCCACGCCATTCGTCTATGGCTTTCTGGGCGACGTGAATCAGTTCCGTGGCCGCCTGCGCGATGGCGTGCTTCATGCCGACGGCATGCGCTTCAGCTCGCCCACGCATGCGGATGTCGAAGATACAAGCGCCATTGCCTATGTGCGACCGCACGAGTTCGACATTGCCCGCGATGCGCAGCAGGGCAGGGAAGGGCTCGCGGTCAAGCTGAACCACGCCTACCTTGCAGGTCCAAGCGCCTATCTGGAGCTGGCCCATGCCGACTCAGGCCGCATTATCGAGGCACAGCTGCCTGAGCAGCGTTTTCGCGAACTGAATCTGCGCGAAGGCGACGCCCTGTTCGCGCTGCCACGCCGGGCAAGGATATTCGCTACACCCACGGAGGCGGCGACATGAGCACAAGTATTCTGGCCAAAGATCTCGGCCCTGAAACATTGGCGATGCCCCGGGCGCTGGCCGTCAAGTGGGAAGCGCTCGTGTCCCGGCTGCGGGCCGCGGCACGCGATTACCCGGAGATTGCCTTCGCGTCGTCGCTGGCTGCGGAAGACATGGTCGTCACGCATGCCATCCTCGACAATGCGCTGCCAGTTGCCGTGTTCACACTGGATACCGGGCGCCTGCATGCCGAGACGCTGGAACTGATCGGCGCAATACAGAGGCGCTATGGGCGTGAAATAGAGATATGGCGGCCCGACGCACAGGCTGTGAAGAAACATGTTGATGAGCATGGCGCCTACGCATTCTATGAAAGCATTGCGCTGCGCAAGGAATGCTGCAACATCCGCAAGGTCGAACCGCTGCGGCGCGCGCTGGCCGGGCGGGGCGCGTGGGTCACAGGGCAACGGCGCGAGCAGTCGGTGACACGCAATACGCTTGCCGAAGAAGAATACGACAGCGTGTTCGGCCTGCGGAAATACAACCCGCTTGCCAGCTGGAGCCACGATGAGGTCTGGCAAGCCATCAGGCTGTTCGATATTCCATACAACCGCCTTCATGACCAGGGCTACCCCTCGATAGGCTGCGAGCCCTGTACCCGCGCCATCAAGCCAGGCGAAGACCTGCGCGCTGGACGATGGTGGTGGGAGTCAGCCAGCTCGAAGGAATGCGGCCTGCACGCGGGCAACCTGCCCGCCGGTTCCCGCATCAGCCCAGTGAAAGAGGGCGCACAGGCAGATCCCCAGGCCTGATTGGAAAGCGCTGTATTACATGATTTACACGAAAGGTATGAAACAACATGGTTGCATTGAAAATAGATAGCCATCTGGACTGGCTGGAGGCTGAAGCCATCTACATCATGCGGGAAGTGGCCGCCGAGTGCGAGCGCCCCGTGCTGCTGTTTTCCGGCGGCAAGGATTCCTGCGTACTGGTGCGTCTGGCCGAAAAGGCATTCCGGCCGGGGCGATTTCCTTTTCCGCTGATGCACATCGACACCGGGCACAACTTCCCCGAGGTGATCGATTTTCGCGATCGCCGGGTAGCCGATCTGGGCGAGAAGCTCATCGTGCGCAGTGTCGAAGACTCGATACAGCGTGGCACCGTGGTGCTGCGCCGCGAGAATGATTCGCGCAACGCTGCCCAGGCAGTGACGCTGCTAGAAGCGATAGAGGAATTCGGCTTTGATGCGTGCATAGGCGGCGCGCGCCGGGACGAGGAAAAGGCACGGGCCAAGGAACGGATTTTTTCCTTCCGCGACGAGTTTGGCAAATGGGATCCCAAGGCGCAGCGTCCCGAGCTCTGGAACCTGTATAACACGAAGGTGCATCCTGGCGAGAATATGCGCGTGTTTCCCATTTCCAACTGGACTGAGCTGGACATTTGGCAATATATCCAGCGTGAGAATATATCGCTGCCCTCGATCTACTATTCGCACCAGCGCGCAGTCGTGCAGCGCCGGGGGCTGCTGGTTCCCGTGACGCCCCTGACTCCGCCGGCGCAAGGCGAGACAGTGCAGACCCTGGCGGTGCGCTTTCGCACCGTGGGCGATATCTCCTGCACCTGCCCCGTCGCCTCCGAAGCCGCCAATGCGGCCGATATCATCACCGAGACAGCAGTGACAACCGTGACCGAGCGTGGCGCCACGCGCATGGATGACCAGACCTCCGAGGCATCCATGGAACGCCGCAAGAAGAATGGGTATTTCTAATGAACGCACTGAACGAACAATTCATCCAGACCACTGACCGCAGCGTCCTGCGCTTCATCACCGCAGGCTCTGTCGATGATGGCAAATCCACGCTCATCGGCCGCCTGCTGTTCGACAGCAAGACGGTCTTCACCGACCAGCTTCTTGCCCTGGAAAAATCGCGCCATCGCCGCAATGAAGACAGTGAGCTGAATCTGGCCATGCTGACCGACGGCCTGGAAGATGAGCGGGAGCAGGGGATCACCATTGATGTGGCATACCGCTACTTTGCCACGCCGCGACGCAAGTTCATCGTCGCCGACGCGCCTGGCCATGAACAGTACACACGCAATATGGTCACAGGCGCCTCGACAGCACATGCTGCCGTGATACTTGTCGATGCCAGCAAAGCCGCCGACGGTGAACTGCTGGTGCAAACACGCCGCCACAGCACCATTGCCCACCTGCTCGGCGTGCGCCATATCATCGTGGCCATCAACAAGCTGGATCTGCTCCAGTGGGATGAGGCCGTTTACGAGCGCATACGCACCGCCTATGCTGATCTGGCGCAGCGCCTGGGCATCCCCGCATTCCAGGTGATACCTGTATCTGCCTTGCTGGGCGACAATGTGGTGCGCCGCTCCACCAACACCCCCTGGTATCAGGGCCCCACGCTGCTGGAGCATCTGGAAGACCTGGATACCGATGCTGATCTGGCCAGTGGGCCGCTGCGATTCTCTGTTCAATGGGTTGCGCGGCATAACGGGCAGACTGCCGATGGCTTGCGTGGCTACGCCGGCCAGGTATTCAGCGGCACGCTGCGCGCGGGCGACCGTGTCGTTGCGCAACCATCAGGCGTGTCGGCAACCGTGAAGGAGCTCCTGACCTTCGAGGGCCCCGTGCAGGAGGCATGGGCGGGTACGCCTGTCACCGTTGTGTTTGACGAAGAGATCGATGTGTCCCGGGGCGACTGGCTCACGCATGCCGATCGCGCGCCGCTCGTGGGCAGGCAGTTTGACGCCGATCTGTGCTGGCTGGGAAGCCAGCCGCTCAATCCGCTGCGCAAGTATCTGATCAAGCATGGCACCCGCACCAGCAGCGTAAAGATCCGCAAGGTGCATACACGTCGTGACCTGCAGCAGCTGGTCGAGCTGCCGGCGCAAGACGAGACGCTGTCCATGAACGACATTGGGCGTGTCAGCATCAGTGTGCGCGATGATCTGTCCGTGGACAGCTATGAAGCCTTGCCTGCCACCGGGGCTTTCATCCTCATCGATGAAGCCACCCATCTGACTGTTGCCGGGGGGCTGATCCGGGGCGCCTCGTAATAGAAGGCGGGCAACCCAGGGTTTTCCTGACCACGCGCCCAAGCGCAAGCCTCGCCGTTCACGGCGAGGTCAAGCGAGGCCATATCAATGCGGCGCCAAAGGCGCCCCTGCATTGTGGCGCAGACGCTCCGGCCACAAGGCCGCAGTTCTTCACCCTGCCTTTGGTGCATTGCATCCAGACTGCATATCGAGAGATCCGCAGGGTATTGATATGCGGAATCGATATGCAGAATCGCCGCTTCCTGTTTACACTGGGACATGCGCCAAGGGGTGGATGCACATTCCGTCCCGCGTAGTGTATCGAGGAGGCAGAGATGGCAGAGCATTCCCAGGAAGGCTTTATTCCCGATGAGGCCAGTACGCTGGAAACCGTGGTGGTTCCACGCACACATGACCTTGGGGACAATTTCGAGGTCCGGCGCGCTCTGCCTTCACGGCAGCGGCGGATGGTCGGGCCTTACGTGTTTCTTGACCAGATGGGCCCGCACCTGTTTTCCCCAGGCCAGGGCATGGACGTGCGCCCGCATCCCCATATCGGGCTGGCGACGGTCACCTATCTGTTCGATGGCGAAATCCTTCATCGGGACAGCCTGGGCAGCGTGCAGTACATCAATCCCGGCGACGTAAACTGGATGACCGCGGGGCGGGGCATCACGCACTCCGAACGTACTGGCGACCAGGCGCGGGCGGATGGCCAGTCGCTCTTTGGCCTGCAGTGCTGGGCGGCCCTTCCGCAGGCACAAGAGGAGCGCGATCCCGGCTTTGTTCACGTCGGGAAGGGGGATCTGCCTTGTATGGAAGGAGAGGGTGTATCTGCGCGTCTGGTTGCTGGCGAATACCTTGGCATGCGCTCTGCGGCCCCCACGCTTTCCCCGCTGTTTCAGCTTGATGCCTCCCTGGCGCCGGGCGCCAGGCTTGATATGCCGGCGGAATACCCCGAACAGGCAATCTATGTGGTGCAGGGTGCGCTGGATCTGGGACAGGATGGGCGCTTCGAGGCAGGGCAGTTGCTGGTGCTCAAGCCCGGCAAGGGCGTCACGCTGGCTGCGGCCGATGGCCAGCCGCTGCGGGTCACGCTACTGGGAGGCGAGCCCATGGATGGGCCGCGCTACCTGTCGTGGAATTTCGTTTCCAGCTCGGTCGAGCGCATCGAAACGGCCAAGCAGGACTGGCAGCAGGGAAGGTTTCCCAAGGTTCCGGGCGAAACCGAGTTCATTCCGCTGCCCAACATCCCAGGCAAGCCCGTGCGCTACCCCTGAATCCTTCCTCTCAGCCCCGGGTGTATCGCCTCGCCTATAATGGTGGATTCGCTTGCCAGCAAGCCTCCATATTTTCTTTGTTTTGTGCTCCGGGGCACGTATCCATCTATGAAAAAACTAGCTGTTGTACTAATGCTTTCCGCCACCGCTGCGCTGGTGGCCGCCTGCGGCAAGGGCGACGACACCGCCGCCCAGACCAGTTCGGCAGACCTGCCCAAGAAGATTGTCGTGGGGCTGGACGATAACTTCCCACCGATGGGTTTCCGCGACGAAAACAACCAGATCGTGGGTTTTGACATCGACATGGCGCGTGAAGCAGCCAAGCGCCTGGACATCGAAGTGGAATTCAAGCCTATCGACTGGAGCGGCAAGGAAGCAGAACTCAACGGCAAACGGGTCGACGTCCTCTGGAACGGCCTGACGATTACCGAAGAGCGCAAGAAGAATATTGGGTTTACCCAGCCTTACATGGTGAACCACCAGATCATTATCGTTTCCAGCAACTCGCCCATCCAGGCCAAGACGGATCTCGCCGGCAAGGTCGTAGGCGCACAGGAAGGCAGCAGTGCGGTAGACGCCATCAAGAAAGAGCCACAAGTGGCCGACAGCCTGAAAGAGCTGAAAACCTTTGCCGATAATGTATCAGCGCTCATGGATCTGTCCACTGGCCGCCTGGATGCGGTTGTGGTCGACGAGGTGGTTGGCCGCTACCTTGCCAGCAAGCGCGAGGGCCAGTACCGCGTGCTGGAAGAAAACTTTGGCACAGAAGACTACGGCGTGGGCGTGCGCAAGGACGATACCGCGCTGCTCTCAAAGCTCGACGAGGCGCTCGCAGGCATGAAGCAGGACGGCACTTCGGGCAAGATTGCCACCAAATGGTTCGGCGCCGACATCATCAAGTAGCAGGCCCTGCGCAGCCGGGCGTGGCTCAGGCCGCAACGCCGGCATTCGGAGCTTGTAGCACCGAAGCCGGCATATCTTTCCGCGCTTCGCGGGAACCCATTGCATGGATTACATAATCTCCCTCCTGGCGCCGCTGGCCCAGGGCGCGCGCCTGACGCTGGCGCTCTTTCTGATCACCCTGGCGCTGGCCGTGCCCCTGGGGCTGGTGCTGGCGCTTGCGCGCATCTCGAGTTTTCGCCTGCTCAGCAACTTGGTCAACGGTTATATCTGGCTGATGCGCGGCACGCCGCTGATGCTGCAGATGCTGTTCATCTACTACGCGCTGCCGTTCGTGCCCGTTGTGGGCATCCGCCTGCCCGATTTTCCCGCCGCCATCGTGGCGTTTGCGCTTAACTACGCTGCATATTTCGCCGAAATATTCCGTGCGGGCATCCTGTCTGTGGATCGCGGCCAGTATGAAGGCAGCAAGGTGCTGGGCATGACATATCTGCAGACCCTGCGCCGCATCGTTCTGCCGCAGATGGTGCAACGCGTCTTGCCGCCGCTGAGCAACGAAACCATTACTCTGGTCAAAGATACGTCGCTGATCTACGTGCTGGCGCTGAACGATATTCTACGTGCGGCGCGCGGCATCGTGCAGCGTGATTTCACCACCACGCCATTCCTGGTGGCTGCCGCTTTCTACCTGATCATGACGCTGCTGCTGACCTGGATATTCCAGCGCATGGAAAGACGCTATGACAAATACGATGAATAAGCCAGCAGCCGCTGCGGTCGGGCAGGGCGCCCAACCAGCCATGATCGCCGCGCGCGACATCGTCAAGGCTTTTGGCGGCAATCGCGTGCTCGATCACGTGTCGCTCACGCTGCAGCAGGGCGAAGTAGTGGCTGTCATCGGCCCCTCAGGTTCGGGGAAAAGCACCTTGCTGCGCTGCCTGATCCATCTGGAAACCATTGATCAGGGCAGCATAGAGATCGAGGGTGAGACCTTGGCCAGGGCGGTGCCTGGCGGTCAGAGCCTATACCCTGGCGAGACCGAGATACGGCGTATCTGCGGCAAGATGAGCATGGTGTTCCAGTCCTTCAACCTGTTCCCGCACATGACGGTGCTGCAGAACATCATCGAAGCGCCCATCACCGTCAAGAAAATACCGCGCGATGTCATTATCCCCAAGGCTGAAGAGCTGCTGCGCAAGGTCGGGCTGTTGAACAAGCGCGATAATTATCCCAACCGCCTGTCCGGCGGCCAGAAGCAGCGCGTGGCCATTGCGCGGGCGCTGGCCATGGAGCCTGGCATCATGCTGTTCGATGAGCCGACATCCGCGCTGGATCCAGAGCTGACAGGCGAAGTGCTGCGCACCATGCGGCAGCTCGCCGACGAACATATGACCATGATCGTTGTCACCCATGAGATGGGCTTTGCGCGCGAAGCGGCGCACAGGGTCATTTTCATGGATGAAGGGCGCATTATCGAGGAAGCGCCGGCTCAGGCATTCTTCCAGTCGCCGGTGCACGAGCGCAGCCGCAGCTTCCTGGGCCAGATGCTCTAGGCGCTACGCCTGGCCGGCGGGCAGGAACCAAGGAGCCAGCAAAAGACTGCCGGCAGCCATGCGGACGCGCCATCCCGGCGGCGCAAGCCTGTGGCCCTAGTGAGCGGGAAATCAGTCGAAGTGAACGATTTCGAAGCTCAGGCGACCCTGATCGTCGCGGCCAACGCTGTAGCCCAGGCGCTCTTTGACCGAATTATCAGGGTTGAAGGTGAGAATCGCAGGCTTGATGCTTTCGAGCTCGCTTTCGTCAATATAGGCGGAATTGGCAATGATGACCTCGTCGCCACGCTGGCAGGTACGGGCCGCCGCGCCATTCAGGATGCAGCAACGTGAACCGCGCTCGCCGTAGATCACATAGGTGCTGATGCGTGCGCCGGAGTTCTTGTTCCAGATCTCAACGAACTCCATGGGCAGAATGCCGGCGGCTTCGCAGTGATCCGGGTCCAGTGTTATGGAGCCATGATATTCAAGATCAGCGCCGGTCACTCGTATGCCATGCAGCTTGCCGCGTACTACTTTTCTCACTTGGGTTCTCTGAAAAAGGGAAGGAAGGAGCGTATTGTAATACCGACGTAGGCCTGAGCTGGTCAATATTATGCGTCGCAAGCAGGTTACGCGCTGCAAACAGGCATCAGCACCGTCGGCCGCGCCTGCGGAGCGGCGTATCGGATTTCATGAATTCCTCCAGATAAAACGCATAATGTGTATTATGTAAAGTACAGGATGCGAGAGCAGTTTCTCGTGCACAGTCCAGCGAACTGTATGGCTTTTCGTTATAGATATCCCGCCGTACTGACGCTGACCCGGCGCATCTGCCGGGCCAGCATTCTTCGCGATTCTAGAATGAATAACGCAATCTGATGTTGGAATCTCGATAGCCTGCTCAGACGCTGCCCTTCTTGTCGCGACTCGCTGATATGAAGTGAGACGAACTTGGCAACGCCATCACCGCAAGGTTACCGACGACGCTGCCAATTCCGAAGCAACAGCTAAGCAAGCCTGATCTGCCTGTTCTCCGGATCAATGGTAATTGTGTCGCCGGTTTTTAGAAGCTGAACAAGATCATTGTTCCAGCCCTCTGTAATGGGCATGTTGGCCAGTACCGCGCCCTGTACCATTACCGGATTCAGCTTCCCGAATACGAGAGCCAAGGGCGCGATACCCTTATGCAGCAGGTCGAAGAATGCCCAGCCGCCGGCAACACCACCCTTGGAAGTGGGAATTACCAGGATTTTCCCCTTCACGGACTGCCCTTCGACGCTGTGGCCGATCCGGGAAATGATGCCTGTCACCCGATCCAGATCGTATCGGGGGCTGAAACCCTCTCGCATGACGAGCACCTGTCCCGTAACCGTTGGCCCCCATGCCCTGTCAACTTGCACGCTAGTAGTCACCTCAGTTCTCCCGTACATGCGATGTCAACACACTCGGCAGTGCGGCGTAGCACCGTATTGAATCTATGGGCGGTGATGGTGTTGACGATTTTCGCCGAATTGGAAATCAGGTTGGCCCATTCATTTTCTTCCCGGATCTGCGTCAAACGCTGCAGAATATAAAAGCAGACCCCTTGAAGCAGCGTGACGCCTGCCTTCTCCAGAATATCGAGATACCCTAGACGCTTCGCATCACTGTAGACAGCGTGATTGGTGGTGATCACTACCGTCATGTCAGGCGCTACAGTACGCCCTTCAAACAAATGGGCGAGTGTTTGCATTTCAAACAGGGACTGCTGGGGCCCCGAGAACACTACGATATTTTTTCGTGCATCTATATAGCGATACGCATCATAGATCTTCTGAATGTCTTGATTATTGACGGTCATCACGCTTCGCGGTGCTTTGTCCCCCATGGCCTGCTTCGCCGAGGGAGCTTCCGGTGTTATGCCAACCATATGGAACATGGCCATGGATCCATAGCTGGCCAACGATGCGCCAAGATGCTTGAGGGCATCCGATGGTGGTGTGATGTTTACGCCAGTGAACACCGGTACCGCAAAATAGTCTTGATTAGGGTGGCCGACAATTTTCCCGAGCGCTCCCCAATCGGCAAGGTCTTCCATGGAGGCTTCTATATTGACCAAGATGTTGCCGTGCCGCACTTCGTCCAGGTGGAAACCATAGGCCGGAGTGCGTCCAGTCAGCGCGGCAGCAAAGCTGGACTTGCCTGCTTCGAAGTTGGTGCGTGCTCCGAATACTGAGTTCGCATAAATGACTGTACCGGTATCGCCCCAGGCTACATGCTCGCCCAGCTTGGGTTGGTACACAGTCTGATAGTTGATACAAGTGTCGGTTGTATTAATGTCCATTTTGCGCAATTGAATCACCAATCTGCGTTCTTTTTTCTCCTCTGCTTCATCGGGCAAGAGCGCAGGTTCATCGCTGAAGTGCATGCAGCGCGCATTGCTGGTGGACGGCACAGCACATTTCGCACCCTCTTCAGCGATTCGCGTCATCAGGTTCAAGCCCCCGTCACCCATGACTTCGATATCGCCCATGACATGCGCATTGGTGATCGGAACAAAATGTTCGGCATTGAAGAACTTTCCAACCTCGATCTGGAACTTGATTGCGTCCTGTACAGCCTTGCCCTTGTCGCCGTTGAGCATGGCAAGCTCTTCCTGATTCAGTTTCATACCTTTCCTCATTGTCCTTTATTCGAGCACGCTAGATTCCTGATGCTAGTTGATTGATACATTTGCCTTTTTGATGATGTCAGCGTATTTCTCACGCTCATTGTCGACAAAAGCCTTGAAACGCTCGGGGCTGCTGGGGGCAGCCGAGATGCCCTGGTCTGCCAGCGTTTTTTTCACTTCGTCACTGCTTAGTGCTGTAGCAATGTCTGCTGAGATTTTGCTGATCACTGCTTGCGGCGTTCCTCCGGGCGCGAAGACACCCTGCCAGTTTTGGATATCAAACCCTTGCAAGCCCTTCTCTTCGAGCGATGGAATATCGGGCGCGAGTTGCGACCTTGCTTTGGTGGTTACCGCCAAGGCTTTTACCTTGCCCGTCTTGACGAACGGCAAGGCAGGAGGCAGCCCTGAAAAGAAAATCTGCACTTGGCCGCCAACAAGATCAGTAATTGCGGGCGCCCCCCCCTTGTAAGGCACATGCAGGATCTTGGTGCCCGTCATTAGTTTGAACAGCTCGCCCGCCAGATGCTGTGGCCCCCCCGTTCCTGAGGACGCATAGGATACTTTTCCGCTGTTTTTCCGTAGGTAATCAATGAGCTCTTTCGCGTCATCGACGGGAACCGAGGGATGGGCCACGAGCAGAAGAGGAGCGCTGCCCGCCTGGGATACGGGCGACAGATCTTTCTGCGCGTCGTATTGCATCTCTGGATACAGCAAGGGGTTAATGACAGTTTCCGCTGGCGATCCCATCAGCAGCGTATAGCCATCTTTGTTTGCCTTGGCTACGTAAGCAGCGGCGATATTGCCCCCTGCTCCCGTGCGGTTTTCCACTAGCACAGTCTGCCCCCAGTTTTTCGATAGCTCGGCGCCAAGGATACGGGCAATGGCATCAGTTGCGCCTCCAGCGGGGAACCCGACAATAATCTTTACTGCTTGACCAGGGTAAGAGGCGCTGGCTGGTGTGGATACAGCCAAAGGCGTCGCAGCAACAGCGAACAGAACGGCGCGTTTGATTTGATGTAGTGTGCGCATTGTATTGAGTCTCCTCTCATATGTTGGTTATTCCACTTTGCGTAGCGATGAAGCAATTTGCATGGGGCCGGATACGTTCAGTTCGAAGGCAAAAATGTCCGGCTGGATATGGAATCGGGTCTGCTCGAGGATCATGTCGTCGCTGTCAAAGGATGTGCGATCCATACGAAGCACAATGCCTTCATCTCCAAGGCCCATGAGTTCCGCAATGCGCCGCGGCGCATGGGCGGCCCGAATGGCCGTTGTGGCACGATTAACCTTTCGCTGTATAACGTCATGCAGCAGGCTATAAACAGGGTATCCCTCCACCATTTCCCTGGAGACCGTTTTTCCGAAGCAGGAGAGTGTGGCCTCTGCAACGGCCACGATGGCATCGCTGACACGGTATATGCGTGTAAACGTTATTGTTTCGCCCTGCCCCCCGAACGAAGCATTGCGCGGCATTGCGTCCGATACTACGAAATGGACCACCTCGGTTTCAGGTGTATGGCCCTGCGCGATCAGGCTGTCATAAAAGCCTCGCAACGCGTTCAGGTCTTGACTGACTTGTGGCCCTGAGACAAATACACCCTTCCCCTGCCTGCTGACGACCAAGCCGCGCTCTGCCAGCACCCGCAACGCCTGTCTGACCGTCACACGGCTGACGTCGAATAACTGGGTCAACTCGTATTCCGAGGGAAGCTTTTCCAGTGGAAGCAGCCGCTTCGCAGCGATGTCTTCCATCAACTTTTCTGCCAATTGCAGATAGAGTGCTTTTTGCGTGTTCCGGGTCAAAGTGGTTTTCATGCATGGTTCCTTATGACGAGCAGATTTTATTTCTTGTATTAACATATGTCAATACAAGTTATACGGTGTTAAGTCTAAAAAAGCGCCGCTACCCTATCCGGCACCTCGGTGTAGTTTCAGCAAGAGAGCTACAGTAGCGGATTGAAAATCAATAAAATTCAACAAGAGGCATTCAATAGAAGGGGCTGCCATGGCCAGAAACATCGTGTCTGCTTGCTTGTCACGTGTGGCGTTGGTGCCATTGCTAGGTGGAATGGCGCTGTTGGTCGCGTGCTCAGCACCGTATTCCCCTACTCCACCGGCCACGCAGGCAAGGGCTCCAAGTATTGTTGACGCACCGGTCACGGTCCAGTTCGCCAATGCTTCCGCGTTCACCGAAATCCGCAATCATCCCCAGCAAAGCGACAGCTACAACAAAGGGTGGATGGAGGCGTTGAGCAAACACCTCGAGCAGCGTGCTCCCCGCTATCTGGAGCCCGGCATGCACCTGTATATCCGGTTTACCGACGTCAGGCTGGCGGGAGACTACGAGCCTTGGCGTCGACCCGGATTTTCCGATGTGCGCATTGTTCGCGACATATATCCGCCCCGTCTTGATCTGAGCTATCGGCTCAGCGACAGCAGTGGGCAAGTTGTCAGGCAAGGCAGCAGTATTTTGCGCGATTCCGCGTTTCTCATGCGGGCCGACAGGTACCCCGAGGATCCGCAGCGCTATGAAAAGAACCTGCTGGACGATTGGCTGCGGGAAACCTTTGAAGGCCGATGAAAAGGAACGGCCTGTACATCCAAACAGAGTAAATGCTATATTCTGCTCGTTTTATTAATAATGATTTTCATTATCAATAGAGAGAACGCAGCATGCATTCCTACCGCAAGCACCGCCGATCCCTGCTCGCCGCCGTGGCGCTGATCATTGCGCAGGGCTTTTCTGCTACCGCAGTCCACGCCCAGGAAAAGTTCAAGGTGGTGACCACGTTCACCGTCATTGCCGATATCGCCCGCAATGTGGCCGGAGACGCCGCCACGGTGGTGTCCATCACGAAACCCGGCGCCGAGATTCATGAATATCAGCCGACGCCCGGCGACATTCTGCAGGCGCGCGATGCCCAGCTCATCCTCTGGAACGGGCTGGGGCTGGAGCTCTGGTTCGAGAAATTCTTCCAGCGGCTGTCCAATGTGCCCGGCGCAGTCGTGTCCGAAGGCATCGAGCCCATGGGCATCGCCGAAGGCCCCTACACCGGCAAGCCGAATCCGCATGCGTGGATGTCCCCTTCCGCCGCGCTCGTCTATGTGAACAACATCCGCGATGCGCTCAGCAAGTACGACGCTCCGAACGCCGCAACCTATCATGCCAACGCCGAAGCCTACAAGCAAAAGATCACCGCGGCCATAGCTCCTATCCGGGCGGAGCTTGATGCGATTCCCGAGGCTAGCCGCTGGCTCGTGTCCAGCGAAGGGGCTTTCAGCTATCTCGCGCGTGATTTCGGCCTGAAAGAACTTTACCTGTGGCCGATCAATGCCGATCAGCAAGGCACGCCGCAACAGGTGCGCAAAGTCATTGATGCCGTCAAGACCCACCGCATACCTGCGGTGTTCAGTGAAAGCACCATTTCAGCCGAGCCGGCCCGGCAGGTAGCGAGGGAGACCGGGGCCAAATACGGCGGCGTGCTTTATGTGGATTCCTTGAGCGGCCCCGACGGGCCGGTGCCAACCTACCTCGACCTGCTGCGGGTGACGGCCGGCACCATAGCAAAAGGCCTGGCCGGATGACGCCAGACAAAACAACGGCTGGCGATGCCGGGCTCGATATCTCGCACGCTACGGTGACCTATCGCAGCGGCCTTACCGCTGTGCATGACGCCAGCTTTTCGGTACCCACGGGCACAATCACCGCGCTGGTGGGCGTGAACGGCAGCGGGAAATCCACGCTGTTCAAAGCCATCATGGGTTTCCTGCGCTTGGCTCACGGCAGCATCTCGGTGCTCGGCATGCCGGTGCGGGCGGCCATCAGGCGCAAGCTCATTGCGTATGTGCCGCAGAGCGAGGAGGTGGACTGGAACTTCCCTGTCCTGGTGGAAGACGTCGTCATGATGGGGCGCTACGGCCACATGGGCTTTATGCGGCGTCCCCGCACAGCCGATCACGACGCGGTCGAGCAGGCGCTGGTTCGCGTCGGCATGGCGGATTTCCGCAAGCGCCAGATCGGCGAACTGTCCGGGGGGCAGAGGAAAAGAATCTTCCTGGCCCGGGCACTGGCTCAGGACGGGCGCGTCATTCTGCTCGATGAGCCCTTCACCGGCGTGGATGTTACAACCGAAGATGCCATTATCCAGCTGCTGGGCAATCTGCGCGACGAGGGCCGGCTGATGCTGGTTTCCACCCACAACCTGGGAAGCGTGCCAGAGTTCTGTGACCGCACGGTACTCATCAACCGTACTGTGCTTGCCCAAGGGCTTACCTCCGAAGTCTTCACCCCGCGAAACCTCGCCAAAGCATTCGGCGGGATGCTGCGCCACTTCGAGCTTCCGGCGGCAAGCACCCATATGCCTCGTGGCGCCGTCGGCATCATTACCGATGATGAGCGGCCTCTGGTCATCCTTAAAGGCCGGTCGGCGATTCGTGATCGCACCGGCCCGGCGGACAAGGCGGGCCGCGCCGCCGGATGGGACGGGGGGCAATAATGGCTGCCCTGCTCCTGGAGCCCTTCGGCTATCAATACATGATCAACGCCATGTGGGTGAGCGCGCTGGTGGGTGGCGTCTGCGCGTTTCTTTCGTGTTATCTGATGCTCAAAGGCTGGTCCCTGATAGGCGATGCGCTGTCACACTCCATCGTTCCAGGCGTTGCCGGCGCCTACATGCTCGGCCTGCCTTTCTCGCTCGGAGCGTTCTTTTCCGGCGCATTGGCCGCCGGCGCCATGGTGTTTCTCAACCAGCGCACCTTGCTAAAGGAAGACGTCATCATTGGGCTGGTTTTTTCCGCTTTCTTCGGGCTGGGGCTGTTCATGGCGTCGCTGTCTCCCGCATCGGTGAACATACGGACCATCGTGCTGGGTAATGTGCTTGCCATTACGCCTGCAGACACATTGCAGCTGGCCATCATCGGCTTTGTGTCGCTTGCCCTGCTCCTGCTCAAATGGCGAGACCTGATGGCTGTTTTTTTCGATGAAAGCCATGCGCGTTCCATAGGGCTGAACCCTGCGGGGCTCAAGGCGCTGTTCTTTACCCTGCTATCGGCATGCGCAGTGGCGGCGATGCAGACCGTGGGGGCCTTCCTCGTCATCGCAATGGTGGTCACCCCCGGAGCGACCGCATACTTGCTGGCTGATCGGTTTTCACGGTTGTTGCAGCTGAGCGTGGCGATCGGCGCCGGCACCAGTTTCCTCGGCGCCTATATCAGCTATTTCCTCGACGGCGCAACGGGTGGCGTCATTATCGTCCTGCAAACCTTGGTATTCCTGGCGACCTTTGTTTGTGCGCCGAAACATGGCCGGCTGGCAGCCAATCGGAGCATGGCCCGTCACCTGGCAGCGCAAGCGTATACAAAATGAACAGAATTTCAAGCATGCTGCTGTTGCCGCTGCAGATCGATTTCATGCAGCAGGCCCTGCTGATTTCCGTCCTGGTTGCGGTGCCCGCCGCGCTGCTGTCATGCTTTCTTGTCCTGAAAGGCTGGGCACTGATGGGCGACGCCATTTCACACGCCGTGTTTCCCGGCGTGGTGCTGGCCTACATCATCGGGCTGCCCTTTGCCGTCGGCGCCTTTTCAGCTGGCATGTGCTGCGCGCTGGCGGTCGGGTATCTGGCGGATAACTGCCGTATCAAAAGAGACACCATCATGGGTATCGTCTTTTCGGGAATGTTCGGCTTTGGCATGGTGCTCTATACGAAGATCCAGAGTGACGTGCATCTGGACCACATCCTGTTTGGCGACATGCTGGGCGTCGGCTGGGCGGATATTGCCGAAACCGCCGCCATCAGCTCTGTGGTGATTTGCGCCATTGTGCTGCAATGGAAAGATCTCCTGCTCCATGCCTTCGATCCTGTTCTCGCCCGCACCATCGGCCTGCCTGCGAATCTCCTGCATTACGGGCTGCTTGCGCTGATATCGCTGACGATCGTGGCGGCGCTCAAGGCCGTGGGTATCATTCTGACCATTGCGCTGCTCATTGCACCAGGCGCCATAGCCCTGCTGTTAACGCGCAGCTTTGGCAAAATGCTCGCCACGGCGGTGATCTTTGCGGTTGCGGCCACGGCCTGCGGCATCTGGATCAGCTTCCATATCGACAGCGCCCCGGCGCCTACTATCGTCGTGTTGTTGTCCCTCGCATTCATATGTGTTTTCTTTGGCGCCACGCGGCATGCGCGTAAGGAGCATGCGGGCAAGGCTTTGGCCGAAGGCCTGTCCGGCCAGCGGCGGGAAGGCTACAGATAGCCAGTCGATGACCAGCAGAGCTGGCATCGGCCTGAGCACCAGACATATGGCTGGCAAGCATTGCTGGCTGGCTGTCGGCAGCGCATCCGGCATGCAGTCAAAAGACTGCCCGCTGGCGCCACGGCACATATCACGCTCCCCTGCTGCCATTGTGTCATTCGACGCCGGTTGAAGCGAACAGGTCTATCATCATTGATACCAACGATTCTCAAAGGAGCTGTACGTCATGGATCACCCAATGTTCCCCAACCCGACCGCTGAAATCGCCGGCAAGCGCAAAGAGCTTGCCCCTGAGCCGCTGGCCGCATTCAAGGCTTTCAGCAAGGCTGTGTTCGCACCCGGTGCGCTGGATGCCCAGACCAAGCAGCTTATCGCGGTAGCTGTTGCCCATGTGACACAGTGCCCTTACTGCATCAAAGGGCATACGGAAGCCGCATCCCGAGCGGGGGCCAGCGACGCCCAGATCATGGAGGCAATCTGGGTGGCTGCCGAAATGCGCGCCGGCGGCGCCTATGCGCATTCGGCTTTGGCGCTTGACACGCTCAGTCACATGCATGGCGGGCGAGCCGCCAAGGGCTGAGCGGGAAACACTGCCAGCCTTGAGCCTGGGCGGCAGGCAAGCCGGACATGATAGTGCGCCCGCTTACCAGCGGTAGGTGAGCGTAGCCATCGCTGTGCGCTTATGTCCCCAATAGCACGATGTGAGGCGTCCCGCGCAGCCAGCCACATAGGACTTGTCAAAGAGGTTCTTCACGTTCAGCGCGATGGTGGCGCCCTTCAGGCTTTCGTTCATGCGGCCCAGATCGTAGCCCAGCATTGCGTCGACCAGCGTATAGGAGGGCACTTTGACAGTATTGGCTGAGTCGGCCCATGTTGCCCCGACATAGCGTATGCCGCCGCCCACTGTCAGGCCCGCCAGGCGCCCTGATCCAACGGTGTAGTCTGTCCAGATCGCAGCCTGATGCGATGGTGTCAGATAAGGGGCCTTGCCTTCGTTGCTGGCGCCGCCCGCAACTGCGGGCATGTCCTTGGTAGTTTCCACATCTTGATAGCTGTAGGACGCGACAATATTCAGGCCCGGCGCCGGGCGGAACTTGGCCTCGAGCTCCACGCCACGCGAACGCAACTCGCCCAGTTGGCGATACTGGCCCGGCATGTCGGTGACCGCCGTTCTGACATTGCTCTGCCTGATGTCAAAAAAGGCAAGGGTAAACAGGCCATTCCAGCCTTGTGGCTGATATTTGATGCCTACTTCATATTGCTCGCCCTTTGTAGGCTTGAAGGGGGAACCATCGATGGAAGTGCCGAGCAGTGGTTCGAATGAGGTTGCATAGCTGGCATAGGGCGATATGCCGTTGTCAAAGGCATAGACCAGCCCTGCCCTGCCCGTCCATGCCTGCTCGTCCTGTTCGGCCCTCGCTGCCGGGTCGCCCGCTTGCGGATTGCGCGTATCTGTGGTGGAGGACGACCAATCGTGGCGCAGGTTCAAGGAGGCCGTCCAGCGATTCCACCTTATCTGATCCTGTACATACAGACCCCATTGATCACGCTGCTGGTCGATTTTCTGCGTTACCGCCGGTGTATTGATTTGCTGATGATAGATCGGGTCGAATATATCGATAGCCGGGGCCGTCCCATAGCCAACGGCAACCTGATTGTCCAGTTTCTGATAATCCAGCCCGACCAGCAATGTATGCTCAAGCGCACCCGTGTTGAAGTTCGCCTGTGCCTGATTGTCAATGACAAGCGCCCTGATGTTTTCATCTGATCGGTATGTACCGCGCCGCAAAGTGCGGTAATCGGCCGGCTCAGCACCGGCCATGAGCAGGCCCTGCCCATAGACATTGCGGTCTATGACGTCCAGTTCCATGTAGCGCAGATTCTGGCGTATGGTCCAGGTGTCGTTGAATCTGTGGGAAAACAGATAGCCGGCTGATTTCTGCGTGCGCTCGAACCTGTCGAATGATGGATCGCCATCGAAAAAATTCCGGGAAATCTTGCCCAGCGGATTGGGCAGCAGGGTGCCTTGCGACGGAACCCATCCGTGCCAGCCGTTTTCGGGGTCTCGCTGGTAGGTAAACTGCAGCGTCAGCTCAGTGTCGGCGGATGGCCGCCAGGTCAGCGAAGGAGCAATCAGGCGGCGTTCCTGGCGGGTATGCTGGATCTGTGTGTGTCCTTTATGGCCCACGCCGACGAGGCGGTAGAGAAATCGGCCTTCTTCATCAATCGGTCCGCTGAAATCAAAGGCAGCCTGGTAGTTATCATGGCTGCCTGCCTGCAGCTGGATTTCACGCAACGCATCCGCTGTCGGGCGCTTGGATGTCAGGTTGAGCAGGCCGCCAGGGCTGCTCTGCCCATAGAGTGCCGATGCCGGCCCGCGCAGTATCTCTACGTTCTCCAGCGTATATGGATCGAATTGCGGCGTTCCATAGTATGCCGTGTTGAACACGCGCAAGCCATCAAGATAGCGATAGCCTCCGCCCATGCCATCACCGCCGAACCCCCGCATCTGCGGGATGTCATAACGCGCCGACGCGCCCCGCGTTTCCGCGAAAACACCTGGCGTATAGCGTACTGCCTCATTTACGCTCTGCACACCCTGTATGTCCATTTGCTGACGGGTGACTACCGAGACCGACTGCGGTATCTCGGTGAGCGCAGTGGCTGTCTTGCTGCCCGCCAGCGTATGCTCGGCTATATAAGGGCCGCTTTCTCGCATCCCGACGACGCGAACGGGTTCAAGTGTCGCCGCCGCTGCCGACCCTGCCGCAGACGCACGTACCAGTCGATAGCCTGCGGAAGTCTGATTCGCCTGCAACCCCGTGCCAGCCAGCAGCCGCGCAAAGCCGTCGTGGACCGAGTAACGCCCCTGCAGTCCGTCACTGCGCATGCCGGCCACATCCTCGGGCTTGAATGAAAGGGGCACACCGGCTGTGGCTGCGAACTGTGCCAGGACATCGCCCAGGCTGCCGGCGGTGATGGCGTATTCCCGCGAGCCCGTATCCTGCTGGACTATGGCGGCAACGCCTGCGGCAGGCGTCAGCGCGAGCGCGCCGGCCAGGCCGGCAAGCGCGCAGCCTATGGCAAGCGCGAGCCCTCGTGACCTCGCAGGCAGCCCGGTATGTTCATGCGGGAGAATGGCGCTGGGAGCGTAGGGTTCTACGCGGCTCACGCGAGCCGGAGACCAGGAATATGCGTGCCTGATGGCCATGATGAATACCTTTCGTTGATATGTAGCGATTTGGGCATCGGAAAATGCGCCTTCATCTTGCATACCGAACGAACCTGAAAAAGGTATCAATCAGGGCGAATTTTTTTCACGCCATCTGCTGCCGCCCAGCACGGCCCCATCTCAGCGAGCGCTGACAGTGATCCACCAGTTGGTCAGCCGGCAGACTCGTATCGGCAGCGTTTTTTCCAGCAGTGCCAGACTGCGCTGGGGATCTGTCACAGGAAAGGCGCCGGATACAAGCATGTCTGCCACGGCGCCGTCGCAGCGCAAGACGCCGCGTTGATAGCGTCTCAGCTCGGCGAGCAACGCATCGAGCCGCATCTCGCGCGCCATCAGCATGCCTTGTTCCCACAAGGCGGCATTGATGTCCGTTGGAAGGAAGGCCTGGATGTCCTCGCTCGTGAACTCGGTCTGCTCTCCCGCGCGCACAATACCTCTTGCCCTGGTACTGATCGTTTGAATTTCAACGGCGCCTTCCAGCACGGCGAGATGGGTGCTTGATGCCAGCCCCCGCACGGTAAAGCGCGTGCCCAGGGCGCGCAGCCGGCCCTGGCTGGTTTCAACGAGAAACGGTCTGGGCGGAGAAGATGGGTCTTTGGCTGTGTCGATAAGAATTTCTCCCGCCAGCAGGCGCAGGCGTCTCTCCCTGGCGGTATAGGAGATGTTTACCGCGCTGGCTGTGTTCAGCATCAGCCGGGAGCCATCGGCGAGCGTGAACGTTTTCTGCTCACCCGTCCGGGTATGCAGATCAGCGGTCCATTCCTGCCAGGGCGCCACGCGCCAAGCCAGCCAGGCGAGTGCCGGCGTGGCCACCGCGGCCAGACCCAGACCTAGAACCTGCCGGCGCCTGGCGCCCACATGCGACAAGGCAGTGTGCCCCAGTTTTGGTGGCACCTGGCGAAAGGTGGCAAAGACCTCCTGGCCGCGCTCCCATGCTGCCTGGTGCGCCGGACTGCGGGCGCACCAGCGGGCCAGCTTCTCCCGGTCAATCTCCGAGGTCTCCCCCGACTGGAACAGCACCAGCCAGTCAGCCGCTTCATTCAGTATGGACTGGTCAATTGTGGGCGTTGCGGAGCGCGAGCCGGCTGCCGTCATGCGTGATGTCCCCAGGTTTCAGGCCAGAGCCAGGCAGGCGGCGAAAGCGCTGCGCATGTGCCGCTTGACGGTAACCAGCGAAACGCCGGATTGGTCGGCAATCTGCTGATAGGTCAGGCCGTCGAGCTGGGCCAGCAGGAATATTGTGCGAGTACGCGCAGGCAGGCTGCGAAGCATGGCCTCAACGCGATACAAGGCCTCGAGGATCAGCATCTGGGCCTCAGGCGACGGGACCTCCGGCGGCGGCAGCTGGGCCAGCGCTTCGCGATAGGCTTGCTCCACGTCCTGGCGCCGCCAGTGATCAATGACCAGGCCTTTGGCAATGTGTACAAGCAGTGCGCGCGGTTCGTTCCCGAGGTTCGCGGGCAAGCGCCGCGAGGACAGGACGCGGATGAAGGTATCCTGCGCGAGATCAGCCGCATCACAGGCGTTGCCCAGCTTTCGGCGCAGCCATGTGTCAAGCCAACTGTGGTGATCAGCGTACAGAATGTGAATCTGTTGCGCTGCGAGATTCGGCGCCGGCACGTCGCCCTCCTGTCAACGGTCGAGCATAGATACTGACCGAAATTTAATGCAAATGATTTTCATTCTATTGGATTTTTTACTCAAATCGCAAGGCGTCGCTCAAGGCGGGTTGGCGGCGGCGTTACACTAGCGGCTTCGCCTGCCTCCATGGCTGCTACGGTTTTCGGCTGCATTCGGCGGTGCGGGCACACAAGAAAAATACCGCAAGCTACATCTGAACAAGACAATGACCATACGTTTCGAGCACGGCGCGCGCGATCGGCTGCGCACCTTGCATCCGGGCTATTTCGCCATGATCATGGCCACGAGCGCGCTTTCGATTTCGCTGCATCATCATGAAGTGCCCGTGCTGCCCGCACTGCTGCTTGCCCTCAATACCCTCTTCTTCCTGGCGCTGGCCGTCGCTTATGCGCTGCGCGCGCGCCGGCACTGGCCGGAATTCCGGGACGATATATTCAGCCACAGCCGGGGAATGGGCTTCTTTACCCTGGTCGCGGGCACTGCCACCTATGGCACGCAGATCGGTCTGCAGACAGATGCCCTCTGGCTGGGAATAGGCCTCTGGGTCATATCCGCCGTGCTCTGGCTTTTCATCAACTATGGCGTGCTCGCGGCCCTGACGGCCAAGGCTGACAAGCCCTCGCTCGAACACGGGCTGAACGGAGCCTGGCTGCTGGTCGTGGTTGCCGTACAGTCATTGGTGGTGCTGACAGTGGTGCTGCTTGGCCATGGGGCGTTTCCCAAATTCCGCCATGAGCTGGATTTCATCGCCCTGGCGCTGTGGATGGGCGGCGGCGCGCTGTACCTGTGGATCATGACGCTGATATTCCTGCGCTACACTTTCGTGCATATGATTCCAGAGGATCTCACACCTCCCTACTGGATCAATATGGGTGCCGTGGCCATCTCCACGCTTGCGGGGGCTTTGCTGGTGGAGCATGCTCCGCTCTCGAATGTCGTGACGGATATCCTGCCATTCGTGAAAGGGTTTGTGGTGTTTTTCTGGGCTGTCGCCAGCTGGTGGATACCGATGCTGGTCGTGCTCAGCTACTGGCGTCACGTGAGGCGGAGTATAGCCTTCGCCTATGATTCGCTCTACTGGGGCGGGGTGTTTCCGCTTGCGATGTATTCGATCTGCACCTTCCACATGGCCCGCATCTTCCGCGTGCCTTTTGCAAACACACTGTCATGCCTGTTCATGATTCTGGCAGGCATAGCCTGGCTGGGCGTGTTCATCGGCCTGCTGGACAGCCGCATCCCGCGCGACTGAACGACTGACACGCATGGCATCCGGAGCGCATACTCATGAAAGTCAGACACCCCCGCTTTCTGATTGCCATCGCGGGCGCCGTGCTGGCCGCCGCTGCGGCAATGGCGCTTTGCGGCCTTTTTGCCGCGCCCTCGGCGCGCCTTCTGCATACTGAGCCTTCGGAGTTCGCCCCCGTCCTTGTATTCGAGGAATACGGCGAACGCTGCATGAATTTCAATACGATTGAAGACAATGGGCGGCAGACTTGCGTCAGCCTGACAGATCCTGACCGGATGGTTTTTGCATACACACGCATGATGACCAGTGCGCTTTTTGTGCGACCCGATCCCACGCGTGTACTCATTATCGGCCTGGGCGGCGCGACGCTGCCGCTTGCGCTGGAGAAAATACTGCCCGATGCTGTCATTGACAGCGTCGAAATAGATCCCGCCGTGGCGCGCGTGGCGGAGCGCTATTTCGGCTACAAACAGAACGTCCGTCAACGCCTGTTTCTGGAGGATGGCCGCGCTTTCGTCGAACGCGCGCAGCGGGAAAGCAGGCAATACGATATGGTGATGCTCGATGCCTTCGATGTCGACTATATCCCGCCGCACCTACTCACGCGGGAGTTCTTCCAGGCCTTGCGATCAATCATCGCGCCCGATGGCGTGCTGGTGTCAAACTCCTTTACTACCAGCACCATGTATGACCGCGAATCTGCCACCTATGCGGACGTCTTCGGCGTCTTTTTCAACCTGCGGGCTGAGCACCGCGATCTGAGCGCCAATCGTGTAATCATTGCCCCGCTTGGCCCGTTGCCCGACGAGCAGACGCTGGCCCGCAACGCGGCTGCTCTGGCCGATGCGCTGGCGCCTTTCGGAATAGAGACGGCATCCATGCTGCCTCTGTTCTCCAGGGAGCCAGACTGGAACCAGGACGCGGCTGTGCTTACAGACTGAACATCCGCTTGTGACGCCCTGCATGGTGCGTCAAACTGACGCATCAAACCGGTGCGACGCACAATAATATGCACCAAACGCTGGCGTGCTGTTCCTGCGCGCACGTATCCCAGCTTCCACTCGCTCCGGCCGGACATTGCGCAGACGCGCCTTAGCCCCGGCTACCGGAAAATCGAAAAAATTTCCCCTTGGACAAACCTGGCACGCGTTTTGCGTGATCAGGGATGCCGGAACCATCCGGCGGCACAATCTGTACGGCACAGGCAGCCATACCGGCTCTGATAAAGCCACGAAAGTTGCCTGCAGCCGAAATGTGAACGATCAAGCTGGAAATCATCATGAACGAAGCAGATATCTCAAACGCCCTGCCCACGCTGATTATCATCGGCAACGGCATGGTCGGCCATCACTGTATAGAGCAGCTGATGGCCAAAGGTGCGCTTGAGCACTACAACATTCTGGTCTTCGGCGAAGAAAGCCGGCGCGCATATGACCGGGTGCATCTGTCCGAATATCTTGCCGGGCGCGATGCCGAGTCCATGTCCATGGGAGAAGCGTCTTTCTATGAACAGCCGGGAATCACGCTGCACCTGGGCGTGACCGTCCTGGAAATCGACCGCGCGCAGCGAGAAGTAGTGACGGCCGATGGCCGATATCCCTATGACAAGATAGTGCTCGCGACCGGCTCCTACCCCTTCGTGCCCCCTATTGCCGGCGCCCAGGACAATGCACGGCTGGTGTACCGCACTCTCGACGATCTCGATCTGATTCGCGAAGCAGCCAGGGGCGCCAGGCGAGGCGTGGTGGTCGGCGGTGGCCTGTTGGGGCTGGAGGCGGCCAATGCTCTGAAGTCCCTCAACCTCGAGGCCCATGTGGTGGAGTTCGCGCCGCGCCTCATGCCGGTTCAGCTGGATGAGCCGGGCGGAGCCGCGCTGAAGGCACGCATCGAGGCGCTGGGCGTTGGCGTGCATCTGTCGCGCGCCACGAAAGAGATCAATACCGGCACGCGCTACCGATATCGCATGGTGTTCACTGACGGCGCACCGCTTGAGACGGATCTTATAGTGTTCTCGGCGGGGATACGCCCCAAGGATTGGCTGGCCAAGAAAGCCGCGCTGGCGGTTGGCGAGCGTGGCGGCATCGTCATCGATGACCAGTGCCGCAGCAGCGACAAGGATATTTACGCGATTGGCGAATGCGCGGTATGGAATGGCACTGTCTTTGGCCTGGTAGCGCCCGGCTATCAGATGGCGCGCGTCGCGGCGGCCGCGCTTTGCGGCGAGCCCGGCGAGGGCTTTGCCGGGGCCGACATGTCGACCAAGCTCAAGCTGCTGGGTGTGGATGTCGGATCCATCGGCGATGCGCATGGCGCCTCTCCCGATGCGGTGAGCTACCGCTATATCGACGAAGCGGGCGCAAGCTACCGCCGCGTAGTCGTCTCGGGCGACCGCAAACGCGTGCTGGGCGCGGTACTGGTGGGCGACAACAGCTATTACGACACATTGCTGCAATATGTGCAGAACGGCATTGCGGCGCCGGACGATCCCGAATCATTGATACTTCCCGCGCGCGAAGGCGCTCCGGCCCTTGGGGTTGATGCGCTGCCCGCGACGGCAACCATCTGTTCCTGCCATAACGTCAGCAAGGGAGCGATCTGCGATGCAATAGACAATGGCTGTACCGATCTCGCAGGCATCAAAGCATGCACCAAAGCCGCGACCGGCTGTGGCGGCTGTGCCGCCTTGCTCAAGCAGGTGTTCGAACACGAGCTGGCCAGCCGAGGAGTCGAGGTTGATCATAGCCTTTGCGAACACTTTTCCTATACCCGCCGGGAACTGTATGACATTGTCCGCGTGAGCCGCATCCAGACATTCGAACAGCTTCTGGCCAGCCATGGCCGGGGCAAGGTCGGCTGTGAAATATGCAAGCCTGCGGTTGGCTCCATCCTTGCCTCATGCTGGAACCGCCCAATCCAGGATCCCGATCTCGTTCCCCTGCAGGACACCAACGATACCTTCATGGCCAATATGCAGAAAAATGGCACCTACTCCGTGGTGCCTCGCATACCTGCCGGAGAGATAACGCCCGAAGGGCTGATTGCCATCGGCCAGGTGGCTGCCAAATACAAGCTGTATACCAAGATCACTGGCGGCCAGCGCATTGACCTGTTCGGCGCGCAGCTGCATGAGCTGCCGGCCATATGGGAAGAACTCATCAATGCCGGATTCGAGACAGGACATGCCTACGGCAAATCGACCCGTACGGTGAAGTCATGCGTGGGGAGCACCTGGTGTCGCTATGGCGTGCAAGACAGTGTCAAGATGGCCATGGATCTCGAACATCGCTACAAAGGCCTGCGCTCTCCTCACAAGCTCAAGTTCGCAGTATCTGGCTGCACACGCGAATGCGCCGAGGCGCAGAGCAAGGATATCGGGGTGATCGCCACTGACAAAGGCTGGAACCTGTATGTGTGCGGCAATGGCGGCATGCGCCCGCGGCACGCTGAGCTGTTTGCCACTGACCTCGACGGCGAAACGTTGATCCGCTACATCGACAGGCTGCTGATGTTTTATATCCGGACGGCGGACAAGCTGCAGCGCACCTCGGTATGGCGGGAATCACTCGACGGCGGGCTGGACTACCTGAAAGCGGTCGTCATAGATGACAGCCTGGGCCTGGCGGCTGAACTCGAGGCGCAAATGCAGAGCGTCGTGGACCGCTATGAATGCGAGTGGGCCAACGCCATCAGCGATGCGGAAAAGCTCAAGCGCTTTCGCACATTCGTCAATAATCCTGGCGCGGATCCCGACATCCAGTTTGTCGAGGAGCGAAAGCAGCGCCGCCCCGCGCCGCCTGCGCGCCGCGTCATACCCATCAATGTGGAGCACCCGGCTTGCGCCACAGAGGAGATTGCCTGATGAACACGGATGTTTCCGCCCCAGCCAGCCTAGCATGGCGCCCCCTGTGCCGGCGCCAGGATCTGGTCGCCAACTCCGGTGTTGTGGCCCTGGATGGAGAGGATCAGGTGGCTCTGTTCTATCTGCCCGAACTCGAAGGCCAGACGCTTTATGCCATTGATAACCGTGATCCCTTGTCCGGCGCCAACGTCATCGGGCGTGGCATTGTCGGATGCCTGGGAGGCGAATTGTTCGTGGCCTCTCCGCTCTACAAGCAGCAGTTTCGCCTGAGCGACGGCGAATGCCTGCAGGAGCCGGGCCTACGCCTGCGCACCTGGAAGGCCCGCTTGAACGCCGATGTGGTGGAAATTTCCTGATTCACGAGGCGACGCGCCGTCCATACGGCTCGCCAGGGCAGCGTGCCGCAAGATTTATCCAGACCATTACTCAAATACAGGAACATACAAGATGTCTTACATATCTCCACCCGAGCTTGTCGGCAAAATGGTCGATGCGGGAGAATCCAAGCTGCACATGGCTTACCGCGACGTTCTGATCCGCGCCTTCATGGCCGGCGCCATACTTGCCATTTCGGCGGTTTTCGCCGTGACGGTGACTGCGCAGACGGGCTCGGCCATCCTGGGGGCCGCGCTGTTTCCCGTGGGCTTCTGCATTCTCTACCTGATGGGATTCGATCTGCTCACAGGCATATTCGTCCTGACTCCGCTGGCGCTGTTCGAGAAGCGGCCAGGCATCACGGTCAATATGGTTCTGCGGCACTGGGGCGTCGTGTTTGTAGGCAATTTTCTGGGCGCTCTGATGGTGGCGGTGCTGATGTCCATCGTCTTCACCTACGGTTTTTCAACCAAGCCGAGCAGCGTGGGCGAGCTTATCTCCCATATCGGTGAAAACCGGACGCTGGGCTACAAGGAGTTCGGCGCGGCGGGCATGCTGACCATCTTCATTCGAGGCATACTCTGCAACTGGATGGTGTCGCTCGGCGTGGTCGGCGCGATGGTATCGAACACGGTGGGCGGCAAGGTTATCGCCATGTGGATGCCGGTCATGCTTTTCTTTGCCATGGGCTTCGAGCATTCCGTCGTGAATATGTTCCTTTTCCCTTCCGCACTTATCATGGGCAGCAATTTCTCGGTCATGGACTACCTCATCTGGAACGAGCTGCCCGTCGTGCTGGGCAACATGGTAGGCGGCATTTCTCTGACTGGCCTGACGCTTTACACCACACATATGAAGACTGCGCCAAAACGCAGCTTTGGCTGATCTTCCGGTAAACTCAGTATCGTTTCCAACTGCTGCGGCGCCCGGTTCGGGGCGCTGCCTTGCGCATGACGTTCGGAGAGAATCTGCTGCTGCTTGGCGTGCTGATCGTGGCCGCCGCCTTTTTTTCCATTGCCGAGATTTCGCTTGCGGCTTCGAGACGCCTGCGCCTGCGGCAAATGGCCGAAGACGGCGACCCGCGCGCCGAAACAGTCATCTCGGTACAGCAGCAGCCAGGCGACTATTTCACCGTTGTGCAGATTTGCGTCAATGCGCTGGCCATACTGGGCGGCATTGTCGGCGAAGGCGTATTCAGCCCCTACGCAACTAAACTGCTCCAGCACTGGCTATCACCCGAGATGGCGGCGAGCATGGGCTTCCTGGTTTCGTTCACACTGGTGATGTCTCTGTTCATCGTACTGACCGACATCATCCCCAAGCAGACCGGCATGGCGGAGCCCGAGCGCTTCGCTGTGCGTGTTGTCGGAACCATGCTGTTCCTGGCAAAGCTGTTCAGGCCGCTTGTCTGGATCTATGCCCATCTTTCCAATGGGCTCATGCGGCTGATGCGCCTTCCGCAACGCCGCGACGAACGCATCACATCCGATGACATCCTGGCCCTCACCGAGGCGGGCGCCCGCTCCGGGGCGCTGGCACGCGGCGAGCAGCAGATCATCGAGAACATATTCGAGCTGGGCACGCGCACGGTGCCCAGTGCCATGACGCCCAGGGACCGCATTGCGTTCTTTCATATCGACGATCCAGACAGCATTATCCGCGCACGCATCTCGGAAGAACCCTATTCGACCTATCCCGTATGCCAGGGCGACATTGATCACATCATCGGCTATGTCGATGCGCGCGACCTGTTCCAGCGTGTACTCAACGGCCAGCCGATTTCACTGGCGGAGCGCACGCTGATCCATAAAGTGCTGATAGTACCCGACCGGTTGACGCTGGCTGAGGTGCTCGAGCAGTTTCGCCAGGTCGGAGAAGACTTCGCCGTCATCGTCAACGAATACAGCCTGGTTGTCGGCGTCGTGACGCTCAACGACGTCATGAGCACCGTCATGGGAGATCTGGTGGCGCCATCGGACGAAGACCTCATCGTCCAGCGTGATGAGCATTCCTGGCTGATCGATGGCGTGACGCCCATCACTGATGTCTGCCGCGTCCTGGGCATAGACGAATTGCCGCATGATGAGGAATACGAGACACTGGCCGGTTTCCTGATGGATCAATTGCGTCGGGTTCCCCGCCGCACGGATACCGTCACCCTGGGCGACTACAAGTTCGAGGTCATGGATGTGGACACCTACCGGGTCGACCAGGTGCTGGTGACGCGCATCACCTCACCCTCTCTTCCTGTGGTGGTTGTGCCTGCCAAGGACTGACCCTCCTGCCGTCCACGGTGGATCCAGCTGCGCGCGGAAGCGGTATCGGCAGTGTGTGATAACCTCCATTGACTCGAGGAGGCAGCGATGCACGCTTTATTTGATGACAGGCGGGACGCCGGCCGCCAACTGGGCGTAGCGCTCAAAGATGCTTATGCCGGGGCGACGGACCTGATTGTTCTCGGACTGCCGCGTGGCGGCGTGCCCGTTGCCTGGGAGGTTGCCCAGGCTTTGCATGCGCCGCTTGATATTCTTCTGGTGAGCAAGCTGGGTTTGCCGGGCCACAAGGAATACGCCATGGGTGCGATCGCCGAGGGCGGCGTGCTTGCCGTGGATGAGTCGGTGCTCAGCGCGCACGGCGTATCGAAGGAAGCCGTGGAAGCTGCCCAGGCCGCGGCGCTGACGGAGATGGAGCGCCGCGAGCAGGTATGGCGATCAGGCTTCCCGCCGCCGGCGCTCGAGGGGCGAACGGTTATCCTGGTAGACGACGGCCTGGCCACTGGCTGCACGATGCGCGCAGCTGTGGCAGCAGCAAGAAAGCGGAATCCGGCGGAAATTGTGGTGGCGGTGCCGGTGTCGTCCGAGCAGGCCTGGGAAAGCCTGCGGCGGCAAGCCGATGATATTGTCAGCCTGCATACCCCTGCCCTGTTCCGTGCGGTGGGGCTCTGGTATTCGACCTTTACGCAGACAAGAGATGAAGAGGTCAGCGAAATACTGGCATTGTCCCGTGCCTGAGCTCCATGCCGTGTGAGGGCCGGCAGGCAACGGTGATCGCTGCCACGCCTCGGCTTGAGCCGCCCCCCGCGTCCGCGTTGCCCTGGCGAAATGGCGCCCCCCGATGTCAACGGGCTGGCAGTCGGCGTCACAGGGGGTAAAATCCCTCCTTTTCCGGTATGACACCCGGCTACAGCCAGGCCAAGGACAGGTCATGTGGAATTGCCTCATCATCGAAGACGACAGGGAGAACGCCCATTACATCGCGGAAGGTTTCCGCGAGCTGGGACACCACGCCACCATCTGCTACGACGGTGTGGAAGGGCTCAGGCGCGCCACGTCCGAGCCTTGGGATGTGATCATTCTGGACCGCATGCTGCCCAACCAGATAGACGGCTTGAGCATCCTCACCACGCTGCGCAGCCTGGGCAAGAAAGTGCCCGTGCTGGTGCTCAGCGCGCTGACCTCGCTCGATGAGCGGGTGCGTGGGCTTAAATCGGGCGGCGATGACTATCTGGTGAAGCCTTTTGCGCTCATGGAGCTGCTCGCCCGCACCGAGGCACTGATCCGCAGAACTGAAACAGACCCGTCATCCAGGATACTGGAGTATTCCAGTCTGCGCCTTGATCTGACCGTGCCCAGGCTGACGCGCAACGGCAAGATCATTGCCCTGCAGCCGCGCGAATACAGGCTGATGTCGTACATGATGACCCATGCGGAGCAGACGCTTACGCGCGCCATGCTCCTGGGCTCGGTCTGGGGCTATCAGTTCAACCCCCAGACCAATGTCATCGATGCCGCGATCAGTCGCCTGCGGCAGAAAGTGGATGGCGAGCATGCGCCGCCCTGGCTGATACACACCGTACGTGGCGCGGGATATGTCCTTGCCGAGCGTGACCACCCTTCGGGCAGCCCCCGCGGCGACACATGACATTCGATCAGGTTTCGGCTGCATGGCGCAAGCTCTGGGGTTCGGTTGCATTCCGGCTTACCTTCAATTACAGCCTGCTCGCAGCCTGCACCACCGTAGTTGTACTGCTGTTCGTATACATACAGATCGTCAATCTGCTGCAGATGCAGTTCTCCCGGCAGATTTCACTGACGGCCCACCGGCTGGTCGCCATATACGAGCAGGAGGGCCCGGAATCGCTTGAAAGCGCGATCAAGGCGCTGCTATCTGACCAGACGGACGTTGATTCCGAAATGTACCTGCTGCTGGACGGGCTGAATCGCAAGCTGGCCGGCAACCTCGACCTGCCTGTCGCCGGGCAGCCTCGGCTGGCATATGCCATGTCCCAGGCGGAGCCCGTCTTCCGGAATGGCGTCGCCAGCGACGGCTTTCTGCGAGCGGAGCCGCTGGACAACGGCTGGACGCTGATTGTGGGCCATGACGTTCGGGATCTTCGGGAGATCAAGTCTCTCATTGGCCAGGCGATGCTGGTAATGGCCTTTGTCGCCCTGCTGCTGGTGACGGCTGGAACCTATGTTTTTCGCGTGGCGCTTATGTGGCGGGTGCAGGACATTCGCGACACGGCCACGCAAGTCGGAACAGGCAAGCTTACCCATCGCGTGCCGGACCCCGAGGAGGAAGACGAATTTGCGGGCCTGCGCGGCGACATCAACCAGATGCTTGATCGCATCGAGGCATTGATGAGCGGCGTGCGGAATGTGTCAGACTCCATTGCCCACAATCTTCGCACCCCGCTGGCTCGTGTCCTGGCCAAACTGCATGCCGCGCGCAATGCCCAGCTTGACACGCACGCCCGTGTCCAGGCCATAGAGGAGTCGGCAAGGGAAATCATGGACTTGATCGCGGTAACGGAGAAACTGCTCCTGATAGCCGAAGCGGAGTCGGGCGTGCGCAGGCAAACCTTCCAGAAGATCAGGCTGGACGATATTGTCCAGGACGCCATTGAGCTGTTTGAACCTCTGGCGGCCGAGAAAGGCATTGTGCTGGACTATTGCTCCGCCTCGGGCGATACAGGCCGGGCGGACGGCGCGCAGGACAATGCCCGCCGCAGATCGATCTTCGATACTCCCCCCAGCGCGGGGCCCCTGGTCTGGGCGGATGCCGATCTGCTTGCGGGCGTTGTCGTCAATGTGATCGAGAATGCGCTGAAATACGCTGGCCAGGGAGCCCGTGTCATGATGCGGACGAGTCAGCAGGGCCGGATTGCCAGGCTGGTCATCGAAGACAATGGCCCGGGCGTGCAAGAGCGGCACCTGGGCCAGATCGGCACCCGTTTCTACCGGCCAGGCGCAGGCGCCCCGGGTTTCGGCCTGGGCCTGGCGTCGGTCAAGGCCATTGTTTCCCTCCATGACGGCAACGTGTGGTTTGAGTCCGCCGATCCCGGTTTCCGCGTGCGCGTCGAATTGCCGGCGGCACTGGCCTGAAACATTACCGTTCTGTAATGTTCTGGTAATCCTGAGGGCGGCCCAAGCGCCTTCATCTCTCCTATGATGCCTGCTTTATTTCCTGGTTCCGGCGGAGGACCTCTCATGGCCTCTCGCCGGCGGCCTTTCACATCAGAGAGCGGAGAGACTGCACCACAATGAAAATCAAGAACAAACAGGATTTCTGGGCCGGCGTGATGTTCGTCGTGCTTGGCCTGGGGTTTGCCACCATCGCCACCCGATACTCGATGGGCACGGCTGCCCGCATGGGCCCCGGCTATTTTCCCTTCTGGCTGGGGCTGTGCCTGGCGGTGCTGGGTGCCGTCGTCGGCCTGGGAAGCCTTTCACGCAAGGCCGAAACGGTGAAGATGGAGAAATTCGATTTCAGCATCGCCTTCATCATTATCGGTTCGGTCGCGCTGACCGGCCTGCTGATGAACTTTCTGGGCGTCTACATTTCGGTGTTCCTGCTCGTATTCCTGAGCAGCTTTGCCAGCCATGTATTCAGCTGGAAGGTGGCAGCCATTAACGGTCTGTGCATGACTGTCTTCGTTTGGCTGGCCTTCATCAAAGGCCTGGGCCTGATCTTTCCGCTGTGGCCCAGCTTTCTTGGCAACTAAGGAGCGCCGAACAAATGGAATTGCTTGAACACTTGTCCCTCGGCTTCTCGGTAGCGTTTACGCTGCAGAATGTTGCTTACTGCCTGCTGGGCTGCCTTCTGGGCACACTGATCGGCGTGCTGCCGGGCATCGGCCCGGTGCCCACCATCGCCATGCTGCTGCCCATCACCTACGTGCTGCCGCCGGTGGCCGGCCTGATCATGCTGGCCGGCATCTACTACGGCGCGCAGTATGGCGGCTCGACCACCGCCATTCTGGTTGCATTGCCGGGTGAGACATCCGCAGTGGTGACCGTCCTGGATGGGCACCAGATGGCGCGCAACGGGCGGGCCGGCGCGGCCCTGGCCATTGCGGCTATCGGCTCCTTTTTTGCCGGCTGTTTCGCAACGGTGCTGCTGGCCGGATTTGCGCCTCCGCTGGCCGAGGTTGCCTTCAAGTTCGGCCCCGCCGAATACTTCTCGCTGATGGTGCTGGGCCTGATCGGCGCTGTCGTGCTGGCTTCCGGCTCACTGCCCAAGGCCATCTGCATGATTCTGCTGGGCCTGCTGCTGGGCATGGTCGGTACCGACGTGAACTCGGGTGTTGCACGCTACGACTTCGGCATCCCTGAACTGCAGGATGGCATCGACTTCGCCGTCGTGGCCATGGGCGTGTTCGGTTTTGCGGAAATCATGAGCAACCTGGAGCTGCGCGACCAGCGCGTGGATATCACCGACAAGGTGGGCTCGCTGTACCCCAACAAGCAGGAATTCAAGGAAGCCTGGCCCGCATGCGTACGCGGTACGGCGCTTGGCTCCTGCCTTGGCATCCTGCCCGGCGGTGGCGCGGTACTCTCGTCTTTCGCTTCCTATACGCTGGAAAAGAAGATCTCGAAGAGCCCCGAGCGCTTCGGCAAGGGACACCCTGCCGGCCTGGCCGGCCCCGAGTCCGCCAACAATGCGGCCGCGCAAACGTCCTTCATTCCATTGCTCACGCTGGGCATCCCGGGCAATGCCGTGACCGCCCTGATGATCGGCGCCATGACC